>Ga0265798_10000069_pt1 | contig 215353 bp, 188 predicted proteins | sample P3T30metagenome_FD_192430 | JGI IMG/M metagenome (GOLD analysis project Ga0265798, IMG submission 192430) | Plant litter microbial communities from East Loma Ridge, Irvine, California - P3 T30 | ecosystem: Environmental > Terrestrial > Plant litter > Unclassified | place: USA: California... | reverse complement strand
TTTGATACCCTGGGCATAGCACTATTTACAATTGTAGGTACAGAGAAGGCACTTGGCCTTGGCGCAGGACCCGTAACGGCAGCAATAATGGGAATGTTCAGTGCAGTAATGGGTGGCGTATTACGGGATATCCTTACCAATGAAATCCCTATTATTTTCCATAAAGAAATTTATGCCACTGCCTGTCTTGCAGGAGCGGCGTTATACCTTTTACTTTTTTATTATTTTAATGTAGACCGGAACCTTAATTTCTGGTTATCGGGGGCATTAATTGCGGGAATTAGAATACTGGCCGTTCGCTATAACCTTAGCTTGCCAAAATTCAGGAAAGATACTGCAGACATTATTTAATTAAATGGTTAGGAAAATCCCCTACTCTTTCGCAGCAAATTTGTTCCATAACCTGTTGCAGTTCTATTTTAAGTAATGATATTGCATGATTACCACCCTCATTACCTAATGCAGCTACGCTGTACATAAAAGTCCTGCCAAGAAATGTAAAGTCGGCACCACAGGCTAATGTTCTTGCAACATCTACACCCGAACGAATACCACTGTCCATCATTACTTTAATCTGCCCTTTATATTTTTCTACAATAGGATGCATCGAGGCAATGGCACTTTGGCCCGCATCAAGCTGCCTGCCGCCATGATTAGATACTATAACACCATCAAAACCCAACCTAATCGCCATCTCTACATCTTCTTCGCTCGCCACACCCTTTAATACAAGCTTACCTTTCCATTTATCACGTATCGGGGCTATGCGTTCTTCGTTTAGCCTACCCGAAAAAGTCCTGTTCATAAACTGCCCTAACTGTTTCATGCTCATACCCTTTTCCATATAAGGTTTAAGAGTTTCAAAAGCCGGTTGCCCATGTATTAAAGTCTTTAGCGCCCATTCGGGTCTGCCCATTATCTGCAAAATATTCCTTAATGTCATTCGCGGCGGCATGGCAAGGCCATTACGCACATCGCGCGGCCTGAAGCCAAACGTGGGTACATCACTAAGCGCTACCAGTACAGGATATTCGGCATCTGCAGCGCGCTGAATAATGCTATCGCGCACCTGTGCTTCCGCAGGATGGTACAACTGGTACCATGCGCGGCCTTGTGTTATCTCAGCAATACGTTCAATGCTTGCAGTTGTAACGGTGCTAAGTATAAAAGGGATGTTATGTTCAAACGCGGCTTTAGCTAATATTTCCGGAGCATTTGGCCACATAAGCCCCTGAAGGCCTACAGGAGATATACCAAACGGAGCATCGTAAGTATGACCAAACAAATCCGTCTTCATTTCAGAATGTGTGTGCTTGGTAAGATAATACGGCTTCAATTCGATATCCCGAATTTCTGCGGTATTTTTTATGAGGTTTACATCTTCATTACAGCCACCGTCAAGATATTCAAAAGCAAAACGAGGTATTTTTCGCTTAGCTTGTTTTATCAAATCTTCAACCGATGGATAGTTACTATTATATTTTAACTGCATTGTAAATTGTTTGGCTTTCTGTACTACGGTACACTACCGTAAAACTACATATAATATCTTTATACAAAAAATGTAAGTGCAATATGCAATACGTTTTTGAACCTTGCACTATATTAGAATTGCGCTTTGCGTAAAAAAGCAAATAAGCTGACACTTATAGCATGCTGTCCTGCAAATTAAAATGCATAACGGCCTTTGCTTTGTAGCTTATGCCGTTACCCTTTTTAATGGGTGACAAGCTATTAATATGTCTTAAATTGAATATCAGAATAACAATCTTACTTTTTAAGTTTCCAAACCAGGACACCCGCGGTCACAACTGTTTTTTTGCCAACCAAAATTTCGGTATCATTTGGCAGTGCCATTTCAAACGGCTTGTCAGAATAATTTAGGGCAATGCCAAAGCCATCACGATATTCTACAATAACTCCCGGAGGGTAGTTTTCTATAGGTAAGCCTATTTGTTTGTATAATTTTGTAAGCACGGCCTGTTCTAAATCTCCGGTATTGCTGTCTGCCCCAATATATGTTACGGTGCCTTTTCCTAATTTATGAAATATAACTGCAGCTTTGCCTGCATAAAAGTCGCCTGCATAGGTACCCCATGTCTGGGTATCGCCAACCGGCTTCAGGACATCGCCCCAACTGGTCCATGCAAAACTGCTGCCTTCCATAGCTACAGTATCTGGCGCATAGGGCTTCAGTAAATCGTAAAATTCTATTTCAGCGCCAATAAGTGGGTATATGGGTGCAGCATGGGGTGCCTCCCATAAATGGCCCTGTTCATCCTGATGACCTGTCCTGCAACTCAACACCAGGTTACCGCCTGCTCTGGCATAATCGGTTAATTTCGCTATAACCTGCTTGCTCATTTGCTGGTAAGCCGGAACAATAATTGTAGGATATTGCGTAAAGTTCATAGTATCGCGAATAAAATCAACAGGAGCGCCAAAACCTTTTAGTGCTTTGTAATATTTAAGCACATGCGCTTCGGTATTCCAAACGTTTGTTTGCTTGTTCTGGTTAATGGCTATCGTGTTATCAGGATCGTATAAAATTGCGGTTTTACGCTTAAGATAATCAGCAGGCAGCTTTGCCGTTCCTTTACTTTTACGTAGTAGTTTTATTTCTTTTATAAATTGCTGAAACTCTAACCCGCCCGAAGTTGGCCTAACACCATCTGTACCTAAAATGCCTGCGTGATACTGCTCAAAACCATAAATGGGTGCCCTAAAACGGTAGGTACACGTAAACCTACTGCCGCCTGCAAATACATGCCACAGCCAAAGGTTTACCGCCCCCGGCAGAGGTTGCGAATTAATGGTGCCCCAATTTACCTGCCCAGGCTGAAGCTCCATAACGCCGTAAAGTGGCGATAGCGGCCTAAAGTAATCGTTAGACATTGCAATGCGGGAGTACTCTCCTACCCTATACCCTTTAGTGCCTGTTCCCGGTTGGTCGCCATATACCATATAGCGTGTGTAGCTAATAAAATCGAGTTCCTTGCTCATACCGATATAGCGCGACTCATAATTGGGAACGTAATTTGAGGTAATCCATTGTTTGGCTGTAGCAAGAGGGCGAATTGTTTTTGCCTGCAAATCGAGGAAGCTGGCAGTTTCTGCATCGCAAAATCTACTGTGGTCAAGGCATTGGTACAAATTCATGCCCCACTGGCTGTGCTGCGGAATGTTTATCTGGTTAAAATCAGTATAGGTTACGCTCCAAAAATTAGTTCCCCAAGATTTATTGAGGGCATCTACAGTTTTGTATTTTTCCTTAAGCCAAATTCTAAAGCGCCTTTGCGCATCATCGCCATAATCAACATTCGATGCTGGTTCATTATCCAGTTGCCAACCCATAATACGGTCGTCTTTACCGTAGTGGCGCGCCAGCTCGGCAATCATTTTCATCGAGTATGAACGATAGAATTCGCTGGAAAAGGACGCATGCTGTCTCGACCCATGATCGTCATACGTGCCATCTTCTCGTTTTTTTAATATATCAGGATGTTTACGGGTAAGCCAAACCGGGGGTGTAGCGGTAGATGTGCACATAATAACCTTAATGTTATACTTTGCTGCAAGGGCCACCGCCCGATCCAGCCATGCAAAATCATACCGCCCTTCTTCGGGTTCAAGCTGCGCCCAGGCAAATTCAGCAAAATGGGTAAATTCAAATCCCATTTCCGACATCTTTTTCATGTCACGCTCCCATTGCGATTCATCCCAATGTTCAGGATAGTAATAAACACCTACAGTAGTTAAGTCTTTATCCGGGAAAAATGCCTGTTTTTTTTGAGCTGCTGCGTTAAGAGTCAACGCAATTAATAATCCTAAACTTAATATTTTTTTAATCATAAAGGTGTTACGTCAATAGTTAAGTAGCGTTATTAGAAGTAGATATAGCCTCTAAGTTTATGATATGGCTATCTTCTTTAAATAAAATCGTATGCATCCGCTGGTGGTGAATGCTTTAAATGTTATTTAAATAAAATTTTTATTTATAATAGTTTAACACTATTCATAAAGCCTTGCTGCCAGTAGCATTTCGGCAAATGCTTTCCAGGAAGGACGGTCTTTTTCGCTGTTATAATTAAAGCCATGCAAAGCATCGAGGTACGACCGTAATGTATCGTTTTGCCAGGCCTCTTTGTTCTGGCTATAATCTAATACCAATTGTTCTAAAAAGAACTCAAAATCTTCTCTTGTTTTTATATTTTTTGCCGAAAGGCTAAGCTCATTATCCTCATCCATGTTCATAGTATCTAACTTTACCAAATATAGACTTAAATAATTATTTACTGTTTAACTCCCTAAAAAGATTTAGTTATTACTTGCCTGCACATGGCACGAAATAAAATGTACCGCTTAATAATTTTTTAAACCATGATAGTACCGAATAAGTTGCATAAAATTTTTAAGTTCAATTTGATTACAATATATTTGCTAAGCCTAAAATTTTGGGTATTTTTAAGATAAACACAAAACCTACGATGAAATTTATAGTATCAAGTTCTTATTTATTAAAGCAGCTGCAGGTGCTTAATGGTGTGATTAACAGCAGTAACACCCTGCCTATTTTAGATAACTTTTTATTTGAATTAAATAATACCGAACTTAAGGTTTCTGCTTCAGATCTTGAAACCACAATGTCTGCCGTGCTGGAAATAGACTCTGAAAGTAAAGGCAGCGTAGCTGTGCCTGCAAAACTTTTGCTGGAAACATTAAAAACATTCCCAGAGCAGCCACTTACTTTTACAGTAGAAGAAAACAGCACTATAGAGATAAGTTCTAATTCCGGAAAGTATGCCTTGGCCTATGCTGCCGGAGACGAGTTTCCAAAAGCGGTTAGCCTGGAGGATCCATCGGTTACGGTAGTTCCTGCCGAAGTGCTTGCAACAGCGGTAAGCAAAACAATATTTGCAGCCGGTAACGACGATCTTAGGCCTGTAATGTCGGGTGTGTTTTTTCAGTTCTCGCCACAGGGGCTTACTTTTGTAGCTACAGATGCACATAAACTTGTAAAGTATCAAAGAACAGATGTAGTTGCTTCTCAGGTAGCTGATTTTATCATGCCTAAAAAACCGCTTACTATTCTTAAAGGTATTTTAGGATCGAGCGATGCAGAGGTTAAGATTGAATATAACGATGCTAACGCAACATTCTCATTTGATAATTACGTGCTTACCTGCCGCCTTATAGATGGCAAGTACCCTAACTATGAAGCGGTTATCCCTAAAGAAAACCCTAATAAACTTTTAATAGACAGAACCCAGTTTTTTAGTTCTGTACGCCGTGTGGCAATCTTCTCTAACAAGACAACACACCAGATACGCCTTAAAATTGCGGGCACCGAGCTGAATATATCTGCCGAAGATATTGATTACAGTAATAAGGCCGAAGAGCGCCTTACTTGTGATTACCAAGGTGATGATATGCAGATAGGCTTTAACTCGCGTTTCCTTACAGAGATGCTTACTAACCTGCAAAGCGACGAAATAATGCTTGAAATGTCTCTTCCTAACCGAGCAGGTATACTTACCCCGGTGGATGGCCTTGATGAAGGTGAAACCGTAACTATGCTTGTTATGCCTGTTATGCTTAATAGCTAATTTATTACATACAGCGGCACTGCTGCAAACACTATAGCCTCTAAAACAAATTGTTTTAGAGGCTTTTTCTTTTTGATCTGCAAAGCAAAATGTCGTTGTACATATTTATTTTTTACATATAAATATTAAACGTATTTAAGATAGTACTAAACATGACAATGAGGTAACAACAGGTTAACGTGTAATTTCGCATAAATATGCACCTTGCACCGTTTTAAAACGCCACACAATATGGAAATGTTCAGCAAGAAGGAAAGAAAGGAATTACAGGAAGTTCATAAAAAGAATACGCAGCTTTTTAAAGAGGCTGTAAAGGAAATTGAAGAAGTGTATGCCGACCTTAATAATGCATATACGGCAATAGATACCGTGACTGAAGAATTTATAAAATTTACCGAGGAAATTAAGCCTAAAGTTGACGAAGCCGATATTGCAAAAATGCAGGCTTTTGCTAAAAAATTAGCGCGGGTAGACAAGGTAGCCCGAGATGCCGTGCGCGACGTGCGCGAAGTACTGCGTAGCACAAAAAAGCGACTTAAGGAAATACAAAGAGAAGCGTAAAAATTTCAACTTGCTTAGAAGAATTTTATGACAGCGTGTTCTGCTCCTTAGCGGTTAAGTAGTTCCCTCATCGCTAATGAGAAATTTATAACTTTATAGCATTGAATGCTAAAACATTCCTGCCAAAGATTCGTATCTTAGTATCACTAAACAATATACGATGTTAAACAACACTACGAGACGAGTTGCTATTGTAGGCTATAACAGGATACCTTTTGCACGGCAGTTTACTAATTATGCCGAAGCAGGCAATAAGGATATGATGGTAGCAACGCTTAATGCACTAATAGATAAATACAACCTTGCAGGCAGGCAACTTGGTGAGGTAGCCGGAGGAGCTGTAATAAAACACAGTTGGGAAATTAACCTGATGCGCGAATGCGTATTACATACGGCTCTCGACCCAAAAACTCCGGCATGCGACATTCAGCAGGCATGCAACACCGGGCTTGAAGCTGCCATGTATATTGCCAATAAAATTGCCCTTGGCCAGATAGAATGTGGTATTGCCGGTGGTGTAGACAGCACGAGCAATGTACCGTTATATTTAAACGAGCATGTGCGAAAACTACTCTTACGTGCCCGCCGCAGCAAAAGCGCAACCGAAAGAATAAGCAATATTTTAAAAATAAAGCTAAAAGATTTTAGTCCGGAGGCGCCTGCAAACCTTGAACCGGGAACGGGCCTGTCTATGGGTGGGCATACAGAGTATACCGCCAAATTTTATAACATTACCCGCGAAGAGCAGGACCTGTTCTCTTTGCATAGCCATCAAAAAATGGTTGCCGCAACCGACAGGGGTTTTTTTAATGACATGGTTACTCCATATTTAGGCCTTACTCAGGACAATAACATGCGCCGCGATACATCGTTAGAAAAACTGGCTAAGCTACGCCCTGCTTTTGATAAAGAAAACGGCACGCTTACAGCCGGAAACTCCTCTCCCCTAACCGATGGTGCCTCCTGCATTTTATTAGCCAGCGAAGAATGGGCAAATGCGCATGGCCTGCCCATACTAGCATACATTACTTACGCCGAAATGGCCGCCATAGAATATGTAAAGGAAAAGAAGAACCTCTTGCTTGCACCGGTCTATTCAGCACCACGCATATTACAAAAAGCCGGACTCAAGTTACAGGATTTCGACTTTTACGAAATTCATGAGGCTTTTGCCGCACAGGTACTGGCGCTGCTTAAAATTTGGGACAGCGAAGAGCTCTCGTCTGCATTTGGCGTTCCGGCATTGGGCAGTATTGATCTCGATAAACTTAATGTAAATGGCAGCAGCCTTGCCACGGGCCATCCTTTTGCTGCAACAGGCGGCCGGGTTATTGCGACACTTGCAAAATTGCTAAGCGAAAAAGGCAGTGGCAGAGGGTTAATATCAATATGCGCAGCGGGCGGCCAGGGCATGACAATGATACTGGAGCGCTAATGTAATATCATTATAATGAAAAATGGGATATCTTAAAAATGTTTAAGATATCCCATTATATTTACAATGACAATAATGCTGTAATTTAAACCTTTGTATCTGTTACCGCATTTTTAGCCCTTTTTTCCGGCCTGATGATCATACGTAACGGCTGGTCCATAGAGAAGTAGGACACCATCCAGTTCCAGAATGTTACAAGTCTGTTTCTAAAGGTTATTAACGACAGTAAGTGAATAAACAGCCACATTAACCAGGCAATAAATCCTTTAAAGTGTAATTTTGGCTTTGGTAAATCTACCACCGCTTTATTTTTACCTATAATAGCCATAGATCCCTTATCCTTATACTTAAACCCAACAAGGCTTTCGTTTTTTAAAGCACGTTTCAGGTTTTTAGCAAGATGCGCACCCTGTTGTATTGCCACCTGTGCCACCTGTGGGTGCCCTCCGGAGAAAGCCTCATCTGTGGTTTGAATACAAGTATCTCCTATCGCATAAATGTTATCAGTAAGTGTAACTTTATTATAAGCATCTACAGCAAGGCGTCTGCCTCGTCCATAACTTTCTACAGCTATACCATCAAATACCTTAGCCGATACACCTGCTGCCCAGATAAGGTTTTTAGACTGTATGGTCTCTCCCCCATCCAGATAGACAGTGTCGTCTATATAATCTGTAACGCGCGAATTTAGTTTTATAATAACGCCAAGTTTGCTAAGGGCATCATACGTATCCTGCTGCGATTGCTTGCTCATAGGGGCAAGTAGTACATCGCCGCCATCTACAAGATAAATATTACTAATACTTGTAGAAAGCTCAGGGTACTCTTTTCTAAGTATACCATTACGCATCTCGGCAAACATGCCCGATACTTCTACTCCTGTGGGGCCACCACCTGCCACAACTATATTTAAATACTTACGGCGCTCACGGCTATTTTTGTACAGCGTAGCTTTTTCCATGCGTTGCAACAACTTATTACGCATCTCTATAGCATCATTAAGCGTTTTCATAGGGATAGCATTCTTGCGAACATTCTCCATACCAAAATAGTTAGTCTCTGCACCGGTGGCAATTACCAGCGCATCATAAGGGATTTCTCCATTACTGAGTACCGCTATATTCTCTTCCTGCCTAACCGAAATAAAATCGCCCATACGGAAACTGATATTCTTCTTCTTAGAATAATACCTCCTGAAGGGGTAACTAATGGCCGAAGGCTCGAGATAAGCCGTAGCAACCTGGTAAATAAGCGGCGGGAAAAAATTATAGTTGTTCTTGTCAACCAGTGTTACTTCAAAATCCTTGTTGTCGGCCAGTTCATTTGCAAGATTTACACCTGCAAATCCTCCGCCTATAATAACTATTTTCATGGTAAATTTGTTGTTACAAGGCGCTTAAAACACCCTGTAAATGCTGCATAAAATTACGTTTTTTACCCCAAACGCACAACCAACTTAGCAAGCTATTAAGAAATTTTATGATATTATTAGCTTATGATTTAACGGTATAGCATAACAGAAAAAAAAGGCCTTTAAAATTATGCACATGATTTATAGATATGTTAATATTGTAGTCTTTAGCTCTCGCAATATTTATTTTTATGCTTTAATTTACCGTATAAGCACTATGAAAAAAATATTTACAAGGAAAACATTAAAAAGCACCATCACTATCCTTAAGGATACCTTTAATGGATTTATGCAGGATAAAGGACTTAAGCTTAGTGCTTCCCTGTCATATTACACTATCTTTTCCTTAGCACCTTTATTACTTTTAATAATATCCCTGGCAGGCTTCTTCTTTGGCCGTGAAGCCAGCGAAGGACGTATTTTTAGCGAAATAAACGGAATTATAGGTAATGATGCTGCTGCGCAGGTTCAGCAAATAATCAGTAATTTAGAATTATCAGGTAATTCTACCATGTCTATCATAGTAGGTATCGTTACCCTGATTATAGGTGCTACCACTGTATTTGGCGAAATTCAGGATTCGATCAACATGATCTGGAAAGTAAAAGCAAAACCTAAAAAAGGTTGGGTTAAAATGCTTAAAGACCGCCTGCTTTCGGGTTCTATAATAGTGGGGCTGGGCTTTTTGCTAATTGTATCACTTATAATAAACGGTGCTCTTGCAGCATTAAACAACTTTTTAAAATCCATGTTCCCTGATTTTACACTGGTAGTTATAAACATTGCCAACGTGGCTATAGGTTTTGGGGTAATTACGATACTATTCGGCGTTATATTTAAAGTGCTGCCGGATGCAAAGATAAAGTGGAAGCACGTGCGTGCCGGCGCCTTTTTTACAGCCTGCTTATTTATGTTAGGCCGTTATGTAATAGGTTTATATATAACCACAACAGGGGCAGGATCTCCATATGGTGCCGCAGGATCGCTAATTATTATACTACTATGGGTATATTACACAGCCGCCATACTTTATTTTGGCGCAGAGTTTACCCGTGCTTATGCAATTTTTAGAGGATCGAGAATTCAACCTGCAGAATACGCTGTGTTTATAGAGCAGCGTGAAACCGAGAAAGAAGATGTTTACATTACAAAGGTAGATCCTGAAACTAAGACAGAGGTTACTAAACCAATACAGAAATAATTAACCAAAGCCAACCTCTGTTTACACATATCGCTATGAAAACATCTACGACCGAAAAACCCACTCTTGGCTCGGTAACCGAATTTATTATTGAAGCACCACAACTTGGGCGAAACAAAACAATTTGGATATACCTGCCGTACAATTATGAAGGTAACGATCTGCGTTTTCCGGTAATTTATATGCACGACGGGCAGCATGTGTTTGACCATGCCGAATCTGAAAAACGCGACTGGCATGTAGAAGATAAACTTAACGTTTTGCATTCTCAGGCAATAATAATAGGTATTGAGCATGGCGGCTCTAACCGGCGTATTGATGAAATGACACCATATAAAAATGAAAAGTACGGTGGTGGCCATGCCGATAATTATCTTGATTTTATAGTTAACACTCTTAAGCCTTATGTTGATGAAAATTATAAAACCCTTGCCGAAAAAGAGCATACTACAATTTTTGGAAGCTCTGTAGGCGGATTGATATCATTTTATGCTATCCTCAAATTTCCTGAAATTTTTGGTAACGCCGGGGTGTTTTCGCCGTCGTTTTGGTTTAGCGACGAGATTTTTGCGCTTATGGAAACTGTCGACCATATCAGCGGACGTATCTATTTTATGGCGGGTGACCATGAAAGCATGGGTATGGTACCCGATGTAGACCACATGGAGCAACTGGTATTAGAACGCGTTAACAATCCGGCCCAGGTACACAAAAAAATAGTGCATAACGGTCGTCATAGCGAATTGCTATGGGCACGCGAGTTTGCAGATGCCTATACCTGGCTGGTGGGGTAACCAAACCAAATATTTTTCTATCCTAAAAATTTCTTCCTTATTTCTTTGTCACATCAATAATTATATTTTACTTTGCAATTCAAAGTACTTTAAAATGGATAATTACTTAAAGGATATACAGGACATAAAAAAGATGATGGACAAATCATCGCAGTTTATTTCCCTTAGTGGCTTATCAGGCGTATTGGCAGGTGTATATGCGTTGGCCGGTGCCTTCTTTATAAAATATATAGATGCCCTGCAGGATGGTTATGTAATTGTGGGTAGTTATTATTTTAAACTTATACTTGGAGTAGCGCTTGCAGTTCTCGTAATGTCTATTGCTACCGGTTTTTATTTTTCTGCCCGAAAGGCAAAGAAAGAAGGAGAAACTGTATGGAACAGTACTACAAAAAGGTTATTGACAAATTTTATGATACCGTTAGCTACCGGAGGTATCTTTTCGCTACTGCTCATTCAAAACCGTTACTACGGCCTAATTGCCCCTGTAACCCTTATATTTTATGGTATGGCCTGTGTTAATGCAAGCAGGCACACCCTGCGCGACGTTCGTTACCTGGGTTTAACTATTATTGCAATAGGATTAATGGCAACTTGTTTTATGGGTTACGGCCTGGAGTTCTGGGCACTTGGTTTTGGTGTATGCCACATATTATATGGCTCTGTAATGTACTTTAAATACGACCGTAAATAGTTTGAAAAACATTTTACAACATATCAATAAAGCTTTTGACCACCGTATACGCCTAGGTATTATGAGTATACTTATGGTAAATGAGTATGCCGACTTTAATACACTCAAGGAATTGCTGGGTGTTACAGATGGCAACCTGGCAAGCCATGCCAAAGCGCTTGAAGCTGAAAACTACATTATGGTAGAAAAACAGTTTATAGGAAAAAAACCCAACACCCGCTACATGGCTACTAAAGAGGGCCGTAAAGCTTTTAAAGACCATATTGATGCACTTGAAAAATTAATACAAAAACGATAACCAAAATTTTTTACCTTATTACTTTGAAATACAAAGTACTTTACAAAACATATTATGAAAACCCTCCAGTCTACTTTAGTACACGAGTTCCGGCAGCACTTTTTATTATTTGCACTTGCTATTTTTTGCCTTGCACTAATGCTGGTAAGGGCAAAGCTAACGCAGAGTATTTATCTGTTCTTCTTAATATGGAATTTGTTCTTAGCCTACACTCCCCTATGTTTAACGTCATTAATGATGAGCCGGGTAACTATTATAGAAAAATGGTACTTCTACCCTGTTTTTGGTTTTTGGCTTTTAGCATTGCCCAATGCGCCATACATAATTACCGACTTTGTGCATCTCGAAAAACAAAGTACTGTACCACTATGGTTCGACATTTTGTTAATAGGTTCATTTACCGTGTGCGGAATGTTGTTTGGCCTTGCATCCATGAAAAACATGCACAATATCCTTTCTGTAAAATTCAGCACAAGGGCTGCTACAACAATTATGGCAACAACCTGCCTGCTATCGGGGTTTGGCATATATCTTGGCCGGTTTTTAAGCTACAACAGTTGGGATATCCTGCACAAGCCTATTGCTCTCATGGCCGATATACTTCACAGCCTTATTGCAACAGAAACATATAAGCCGGCATGGGGCATTACACTCGGATTTGGCACCTTGCTCTTTCTTCTCTTCCGCCTTTACCACGATCCTGAAAAATAAAAAATTTTATCAACCTACTTTGAATTTCAAAGTACAACACAGCCTATTATGAAAACTATGAAGGAAAAAATTGAAGCCGTTCGCATAGAATTCGAACGCAAATCAAAAAACATTACTGCCAGGCAACTGGTTACTTATCCTCAGGGCAGCTTAGGCCATAACCTGGGCAACCATTTGCTAACCAGTAACTACGGCACTAATGTTACGGCCGAAAAGGAAGACATTTACCAATTGCTTATAGGTCGCGGAGAGGTATCTGTAAAAGAAGATATAGCAGTGCAGTATTACCTTTTTGGCAATGGCTCTAACAGTATGCGTACCTTATTAGCCATGGGTGTTGGGTTGCTGATGTGCCCCCACTACGCAGGCTACTTTTATAGGAGGTACAGAGATGGAAAACAGGCGCTGCGTTTTTATGATGTAGATCATTTTGGGATGCTGCACCTGCCTATAGAGCGCATTAAAGACACTTTCCTTATCCGATAGCCAATGAAAACACAAGTAAAAAGGCCGGACAGGCTATTAATTGTACCGGTTTTTGTTTGGGCATTCACTTTTACATTTGGCACCATCTGGATGCTTATCCTTATGAATGTAGACAGAACCCCAATAGTATATGACATACTTTTATATACACTACTTCCTGTAATAGCACTTAACATAGCAGTAATAGCATTACTGTTCATCTCTGGCTATTATCATGAAAATTACAGGCAGGAGTTGTACAAACGCATGTACTTAGTGCTTTCTAATACTGCAGTTGCAGCAGTCTATTTCATCCTGATGTGTCGCTTCGCCAAATTTTTAAACTAAGAATTTACCATGAAAGTAAAAATGATATTACCCGCTTTGGCAGAAAGTAAAGGATTATCTTTCTTTTCCAATAAAGGTATTTAAAATTACATTTTCGCTTATTACGATTTTTTTTATTATAAATTTTTCGACCCTAACATTCGATAAATCTGATTGCTTATTTACACTAATTTTTCTAGAATCGATGCTACTACTAATTCTGTTAGCATTTCATATTATTTTATCAATTACCTACATCATATTAATCATCACAGATTACGAGCATGCTAACCTCATTGCACAAAAGGCGTCAGTAATTCTATTAAATGTACCAATTAGTATTATATATATCTATATACTAAATTCTAATTTTCTCCAGTTTCAATACAACTAAATACTATCACAGAAAATAATTTATTTATCATCTAAATCTTTTAATAACAAAACTTTAATCATCTTTAAAAACAGACTTATGGAAACCAACCAAAACAAAAATGATGGACAACCACAATTTAAGTATCCCGAACCACAAAGTACCAGTATTATGCAATCTACCACTGCAAGAGTGTTTATGGTGGGACTGCTTACACTTGTATTACTCTTGCCATTAGAGTATGTAAAAGCACTTATACGCGACAGAAAGGACTTACAGGAAGGTGTGGCAAACGAAATGTCTCAAAAATGGGGAGGCAGTGTATATTTTTACGGTCCGGTACTTAAAGTTCCATACCAGATAGTAACAGAAACAGAGATAACCAATAAGGTTACTAAACAAGTAACAACGCAACGATCTGCAATTACTGATTATGCCTATTTTTTTCCGGAGGAACTTAAGGTAAATACCTATGCAAAGACCGAGAATAAGTACCGTAACAACTATGAATCGGCTGTTTTTAACGCCCGCATGAATTTTAGTGGCCACTACACGAAGCCAAATTTCTCGTCGCAGGATATTAAGCCCGAAAACATAGACTGGACAAAAGCCAGCATACTTATTAATACTAATAGACTTATGAGTATTAAAGGAGCAGTAAATATAAACTTTAACGGAAAGGCCTATGCCTTTGAGCCGGTTGCAAACGAAAATGAAAATGACACTTTAGAAACCTTGCAAACATCTCCCATTAACCTACAGGACTTAGCCAATGGTGATATGCCGTTTAAACTGGACGTTGTATATGATGGTACCAGGCAGATAGGAATTGTACCAATTGGGAAGATTACCGAAGCTAAAGTTGCATCTAACTGGACCACTCCAAGTTTCGACGGTAACTTTTTACCCGAAAAAAAACACGTAGATGAATCGGGTTTTACTGCAAATTGGAAAATATCGCACCTTAACAGAGGTTTTGTACAACAATATTTTACCGCTTTACCTCCACTAAGTAAATATACATTTGATGTAAAATTCCTTATACCGGTAGACGAATACCAGCAAAACGACAGAGCATCTAAATACGGCTTTCTTGTAATAGGTCTAACCTTCCTAATCTTTTTCCTGATACAAACTATCAGTAAGATCAACATACATATTTTTCAGTACGGTATGATAGGGCTTGCGCTCATTATGTTTTACACGTTACTCATTTCTATAACAGAGCACAGCAGCTTTAAACTCGCTTATATTATTGCAGGGGTTTCTGTTGTAATCATGATAGGAACGTACTCTGTATCTATTCTGAAAAATAAGAGGTTTCCGCTTTTTATAGCAGCCTCCCTTACTGCCTTATATACATTTATTTATATAATAATTCAATTAGAAAGCTATGCATTACTTGCAGGCAGTATAGGGCTGTTCTTAATATTAGGTGCAGTCATGTATGTATCCAGAACTATAGATTGGAACAATACTAAACAGGCGTAAAAACTTGTGATGACTAAACAAAAAAAGAGCCCGCAATGGGCTCTTTTCTTTAATATGTGGGTTATACTATTTAAGTGTAAATGACGAATTTGCAACTAAAACACCTTTATCAAATACATTAACAGCATATAAACCTTTAGCAAAATCTTCGCCTTTTACGGTTTGGCTTATATCCATGTTTTTGTTTTGGTATGTAGCACTAGTAATAAAGCTATAGGTAAGCGAGCTATCTCCATAAGATTGCGTTTTTTTATCGCCTATAACATTGTTTTTCGGGTCAATTACCTGTACATAATATTGCTTATCTCCGGCTACGGCCACTTCGTTAGCAGCAATGGTAAAGCTAATTTTTATAACGTCTACACGTCTTGCTTTGTCAGTCTCAACAAGTTTACCAGAGCTTCTTTCTTTAAAAGACTGTGCTTTAAGATTTACTAAACTTAGCTTTTGTGCTTTTTCTACAGTTTTGCTCAGGTTATCATTTTTAGTAGCAAGGGTATCAATGTAACGCTTAGATTCGTCTAACGCTGTCCTGCTGCTGTCGCGTTGCGTGGTAAGATTTCCGTTTTCTGCTCTAAGTTTTTTTACTTCGGCAATTAGCGCATCATGCTCACGCTTAAGTTTTATATAGTCTGTTTTGTAATGTGCTAAAGATGATGCAGTACCATCTGCTTTTTTAACTTTTGCAAGAAGCTCTACAATCTTGGCACGTTCTGTTTCAAGGTCGCCTTTAAGGCCTGTATTCTCTGCAATTGCAGCATCATAACTTTCTTTGGCAGCCTCAAGGTCTTTTACAAGCTTATCTTTATCAGATAAATAACCTTTTTCCATTTTCTCATTATCAGTACTCATTTTATACATGTAGGCAAGGCTACCCACAAGTAATATTGCTAAAACTACGATTATCGCTTTTAAACTAGAATTGCTTTTTTGACTTTCCATGTGAATTATTTTTTTTCAAATTTATATATATTTTAATACGATTTTTCCATTTTAACGAAAAATTAGAGAAAATTAGTATTTTTGACCGCAAGAAAAAAACTATGGAAAATATAATCAGGTTTACTGAAGCCGACCTGCTAAAATACACAAATCAGCGTAGCGGAGAGATCAAATTTGGCGAGCGTGTACAAACAATTCCTGCCCAGGCATCTGTATTTGATGCAATAAAATTATCTGATGCAGAGTTTGTATTACTCGGCATTCCAGAGGATGTAGGTGTACGCGCAAACAACGGGCGTGCAGGTGCGGCGTTAACCTGGGAGAGTACGGTAAGTACTGTTGTAAACCTGCAGCATAATAAATTTTGCAAAGGCAGCAGGCTGCTTATTTTAGGCAGGATAGACGTAACAGATTCTCAGCATCTTGCCGAAACTATAGACCAGACCACTAAAGAAGGCCGAAAAGAACTCTCTGCCATTGTAGAGAAAATAGATAAAGATGTTGCTTATATAATATGCCAGATTGTTAAAGCAGGCAAAATACCTATAATTATTGGTGGTGGTCAAAACAATGCTTACGGCAACATTAAGGGTACATCGTTAGCAAAAGGGAAACCTGTAAATGCTATTAATTACGACCCCTACCCCGACTTTAGGGTGCTTGACAGGCGCCACAGCAGCAACGGATTTATGTATGCTTTTGAAGAAGGCTTTCTCAAAAATTATTTCATTTTTGGTGTTTTTGAGAATTATGCATCAAAAGGGGTAATCGAAACGATAAAAAAATACACAGAAAGGATACGTTATAATACGTATGAGCAAATTGCTGTGCGAAAAGAAAAGCATTTTAGCGAAGAAATGGCGCTTGCAGTTGGCTTTATTGGCGACGATCCTTTTGGCTTGGAAATAGACCTTGAGGCATTGCCAACGGTAGGTGGAAGCATTATGACCAACACTGGTTTTAGCATAGAGAAGGCGCGCCAGTTTATTCACTATTTTGGCGAAAGCAAAAATGTAGCTTATATGCACATAAGCGAAGGTGCTCCGCAACTGGGAGACGAAAAAAATCCGCAGCTTACAGGAAGGCTCATTGCCCATTTAGTAACCGATTTTATGAAAGCTAAAAAAGTGGTGTAGCACTATAGTGCTCATCACTGCAGGATACAGGGGCTTTTATTGTTCTGGGCCATACCATATAAAATGCGTATATTTGCAGCTATCTTAGTACCTATTACTTAGTACTTAAACAATTGTACATGAAATTTGACGAATTAAATTTAATACGAAATATTCAACAGGCTTTAACCGAAGAGGGTTACGAAAATCCTACCCCAATTCAGGAACAGGCTATTCCCATTATTATGGAGGGTACAGACCTTGTAGGCTGCGCCCAGACGGGAACCGGCAAAACGGCAGCATTTGCTGTGCCTATATTACATAACCTGCACCGCATTGTGGGATCGGCCACTAAAGTAAAATACATACGTGCCTTAATAGTTACACCTACCCGCGAGCTTGCCCTGCAAATAGGCGAAAGCTTTGATACTTACGGTAAATACACTAACATTCGCCAGCTTACTATCTTTGGTGGAGTAAACCAGGTAGCACAAACAGACCAGTTACGTAAGGGTGTCGATATACTTATTGCTACCCCGGGGCGTTTATTAGACCTTCATAAACAAGGGTTTATAAAATTTGACCACCTGCATACTTTGGTGCTTGATGAGGCCGACCAGATGCTGGACATGGGTTTTATTAACGATGTAAAAAAGATCATTAAACTTACACCCGATAACAGGCAAACGCTTTTGTTCTCGGCTACAATGCCGGCGGCAATTCGCGAACTGGCAGATACTTTCCTTACTAAACCTAAATATGTATCTGTAGCGCCAATATCTTCAACGGCAGAGAAAGTTAAACAGCAGGTATATTTTGTTGATAAAGGCGATAAGCGTAAATTGCTGTATCATCTTATACGCAACGAAAATCTTGATAACGTGCTGGTGTTTACCCGTACTAAGCATGGTGCAGATAATGTTGTTAAGGCATTAAAGAAAAACGGTGTAGAGTCTGGAGCCATTCACGGCGATAAGTCTCAAAACTCGCGTGTGCGTGTGCTCGACGCTTTTAAGAACAAAGAAATACCGGTGCTCGTAGCAACAGATATTGCTGCAAGAGGTATAGATATAGAGAGCTTACCATTTGTAATAAACTTCGACCTGCCTAATATTCCAGAAACTTATGTGCACCGTATAGGCCGTACAGGACGTGCAGGCAACAGCGGTCTTGCCATTTCTTTTTGTGCTAAAGATGAGCAGCCTTATCTTAAAGATATAGAGAAGCTTATACGTATGCCAATAAAAGTTATTGAGGGCCACCCTTACCCTTACGGAATGGGAGAAGATGCCGAAAAAGAAGGTCAGAAGCCGGATTTAAGGAACAAGCCTAAAAATAATAATAACGGCGGCGGCGGACAAAAATCTAACAATTCAAGAAAGTCTGAAGCTTCTAAACAAAATAAAAAACGCTGGTACTAACCGGCGTTTTTGCTTTTACAATAATCTTTAAATATATTAGCCTACAATTAAAACACCACTATGAAAAAAGTTGCTGTTGCCTTCTGTTTACTACTTGTTTCAATATGCTATGCACAAAAGCCTGCAAAGGCCACCGCAAAAAAAGCTATACCTGCAAAGGCTGCTGCTGCAGCAAAAGCTGTAACCCAACAAAAGAATGAATGGGACGAGCTCGATGTTACTTTTATAGCAGTTATAGATGCTTTAGTAAAGAATGACCTACGCGCATTTACTGCTCTTAGCCTTAAGGAGGTAGACTGTATAGACTGCGTGGGTAAACCGGAGTTTAATAACGAAGGATTTTTTGTAGGGGCAGATGTTTTTTATTTAAACATCGCTAAAAATTTTAGCCTGTCGCCCGTTTATAAAGCGCTATCTACCCGTGGGTATACGTTTGATAAGATTACAATAAAAAATTTCAGGCCAAAGGTATTACCCCGTAATTATGAGGGAGACCTTGTATTGTATGAAGCCTGGGTACCCACCTATCTTGTAAACGAGTTGTCGAAGGGACATAAAGGTACAAGTCATGGTTTTCAGTTTATAAAAACCGATGGTAAGTTTAAATTTTATGGGTTAACATCTATACCATAATTTGATAAATGCTTTTGATAAACCGGCATTTTTTATTTAAATTTGGTTATTAACTAAAATAAAACACCATGGAAATTGTTTACCATTATGCCACAGTTCTTAAGGCAATAACAGACCTTAAAGAAAAAGGCTATACCGAAGATTTTAATCTTGCCGAAAACAGTATTACCTTTAATTCCGGCAGTTTTGGCGAAGACGAATTTGAAATTACTGATGTTTACTTTTACGAAGGCGAATCAGATCCTGATGAAAGGGCAACCGTTTATGGTATCGAATCTAAATTTGGTCACAAAGGAGTGTTGGTAACGGGTAACGATGCATTTCCGGAAAGCGTTTCACGAAAAATTGTAGACAAACTTTTGGTACATAGAAACGACAAATAGCCATGAGGGCCTTTTGGAATTATTATATTTCAATAAATGCTGTTAACTTATTAGCAAGTATTCTTATAGCGATAATGAACGGCCTCATATGGCTGCCATTATCGCTTTGTTCGTTTGGGTTAGGTATTGGCCTGTTCGTCTATCAATTTTTTTTCAAAGACCAGTATTATCTTTACTATAATCTTGGCTACACAAAAATTAGGCTTGCGGTTATGGTGTTTGCATGTAATGCTATAATAGCGTTACCTTTCTTATTGATTTATCTAACAATACGATGAACGAACTGTTAGTAACGGGCATTACCAAATCATTTGGCGCAAAAAAAGTACTGAATAATGTAAGTCTCAACTTGCGAACCGGAGACATTATTGGCGTTTTTGGCCGTAACGGTTCAGGGAAGTCTACAATGCTTAAGATAATGTTTGGCACCATAAAGACAGATGCTACAACAATGATTTTTAACGGCAAACCCTTAAGGGTAAACGATGTAATACCCAATCGTGTTATAGGTTATCTATCTCAGGATCCCTTTTTGCCCAACAGCCTTAAAGTTCGCGATGTAATACCCATGTATTATAAGGAAAGCGCAATGCAGGATAAAATTTTCTATGCTCCCGGTATTGCAAAGATTGCCAACACCAGGATAGGCAAACTTTCTATGGGCGAGCTACGGTATTTAGAATTACTGCTCGTAGGCAACCTAAATCACCCGTTTCTGATGCTTGATGAGCCTTTCTCGATGGTTGAACCGCTTTACAAAGAACGTATCAAAGAATTCCTGCTGAATCTTAAGGTAACAAAAGGTATAATAGTTACCGATCATTATTATAAAGATGTACTCTCAATAAGCACATCAAACGTAATGGTGAAAGAGAGCACTATAACACCTGTTTATGACGAGGCAGACCTAATAAATGCCGGTTATCTGCCCGATTCGGTACTGACATAAAAAAAGCCATCCTGTTGGATGGCTTCTATATTATTATGCTTAAAATTAATCTTCAGCTGCTATATACGGGCTTTTAACAAACTCCACCTTTTTAGATTTAGATATGGTGGCAATGCAAAACGGTTCTGTAAGCGCCATTGTAGCCATATCCTGTGGTGTAGTTTCTATAATTTGAACAGTAGCAGTATTTGTTTCACCTTCAAGCGTAACTTTACCAATGCTTATACTATAGCCACCCGTGTTTTTTTGGCCCATAAACAATGCAACAACATTACTGGTAGCAAAATCTATAGTTGGCGCATCAGTAATATTCAACTCACTGTAAAGCGCGTTAAGCTCTTCCTGCGACTTTATAAAAAGGTTAGCAGCTTTAACCCTGCCACCATTGGTTTCCTGTTTTAATATTTCGAAAGTGCCTGCACCACCTATGGTTGGGGCAGCAGTTTTGCATCCCACAAAAAATGCTAATAGTAAGCTAAGCGTAATTATCTTTTTCATACAAATTGTTGTTTTAATGCCCTGCGGTAAATTTGCTCATATAGTGGAATTACCTTCTGAATGTCGAATTCCTGAGCTACCTTAAGTGCGTTTTGTTTAAATTCTGCAAGTTTTACTTCATCTGATAATATTGATACAGCTTTAGCCGCCATATCATCTGTGTCTCCCACGTTGCCCATATAGCCCGAATAACCATCGCGATTTACCTCTGGCAAGCCACCGGCATTTGTAGATATTACGGGTACGCCAACTGCCATAGCTTCCAGGGCAGCAAGGCCGAAACTTTCAGTTTGTGATGGAAGCAGAAACAGATCGGAGAAACAGAGTATCTCGTTAATTTCATGGCTATTGCCAAAAAACACCACTTTATCAGTAATACCCAAGGCTTCCACTTGTTTTTCTGCAGCTGCTTTTTCGGGGCCATCCCCCACCATCATTAACCTCGCAGGTACTTTTTTCTGTATTTCGTTAAATATCTTAACAACATCCGGAATACGCTTTACCTCTCTAAAATTACTTATGTGTGTGATTATCTTTTGGTTGTCCGGTGCCATCATAGATCGTTTGCAAGGATTCCCTACAAGTTTATCCTGGCTTACTTCAATAAAATTAGGAACAACAAATATCTCGCGTTTAATATCGAATAATCTGTATGTTTCATCCTTAAGATCCTGAGATACAGAAGTTACCACATCGCTGTGGTTGATACTAAAACTAACTGCCGGCTTATAGAAGGGATGGTTACCCACAAGGGTAATGTCGGTGCCGTGAAGCGTAGTAACCATTGGTATTCTAATACCCTGTTCTTTAAGCATCTTTTTAGCCATGTAGCCCGCATAAGCATGTGGTATCGCATAATGTACATGCAACAACTCTATGCCGTGCAGTTTTACCATGTCCACAAGTTTACTGCTCAGCGCAAGTTCGTAGGGTTGGTAATGAAACAGAGGATACTCCGGTACGTGCACCTCATGGTAATGTATATTAGGGTTTAATGTAGCCAAACGAACAGGCTGCCTGTACGTTATAAAATGTATTTCGTGTCCGCGGCGCGCCAGTTCAAGTCCAAGTTCTGTGGCAACAACACCGCTACCGCCAAAGGTGGGATAACAAACTATTGCGATTTTCATAATGAATCTTAATGAGGTAACGAAAATAGCTAAAAAAAATGGTTGAAACCGTTTTTAAGCTGAAATTAACGTAATAATTGCCTTGCTAAAATTAGTTCTTTATATAGTTTTCTCGTAGGTTTCTATCCATTGCTGCACGCTAATCTTAGCAGCTAATTTGCTAATCTGTTCATAAGGAATGGCATTAGGTTTTTCAAACCGTATACATGCTTTACCCATATTGGGTTTTGCATTTACATACCTTGGATAGTTCGCAGTCGATTGCATATTTACCTAAAATAAAACTAAAGATACCGCTCCTTAAATACTTTAATATGATGATTTTGATGCCCGATAATAATATATCCCAAAGCCCTGACCGAGGCGATGTTTCCGGATGCCGTACCAATCCTTAAAAGATCTTCACTATCAAATGATTTAAACATCATTATAGTGCTTTGCCGCACCAGGGCCAGCTCTGTTAGCATTTCCTGCAACTTCCTTTTAGAGCCATTTGCTACCTCTGCATAGTGGTTTTCGTCATAGCCAGGCAACTGGGTGCCATCATTTCGTGCAAAGCGTAACGCTCTGTACGAAAATATCCTTTCGGTATCTATCAGGTGTTGTATTATATCTTTTATAGTCCATTTACCTTCTGCATAGCGGTAATCATGCTTATCCATAGGTATGTTCTGTACAAAGCGAATAAAGTCGTGCACGCTTACTTCGAGTTCTTCTGTAAGTGGCCACTCATTGTTTACGAGTGAAAGATAATTATTATAATTAGCCGCATACTCGTGGGGCTGTAAATCGGTAGTCTTCATATTTTAAGCGGAGTTCCTCGCAGCATTAATATTTCCAAAAAGTGACCGTGTTACGATTTTCTCATACACTTCAAGCAGTCCGTCATCTTTCTTGCCGTTTTTTATTTGCCTTATCGCGTTTAACGCATATTGCTGAATTGTAAGCAGTGGCACCACGATATGTTCGCGTATTTTTATCGATGCACGTCCATCAGGATAGTTTTCCATAAGTTCTTTGTACCCCGATATTTTTAGCAGGAGGCGTTCCGTCTCCAGAAATTCATCATAAATTATTTGCCAGAATGCACCAAATTCAGGATCATCTTTCATGTAAGCAGTTAAAGGAAAGAATGACTTAGTAAGTGACATCATGCTATTTTCCAGAAGTGTCCTGAAAAATAACGAGTCGTGGTACAGGTCATGGACTTTATCCCATTCACCCTTTTTCTCGTAAGCTGCAAGTGCAGTGCCCAGGCCAAAAAATCCCGGTACATTTTGCTTTAGCTGACTCCATGAACCTACAAATGGTATAGCACGAAGATCATTAAAATCGAGCTTGCTATCGTTATTTCTTTTAGATGGGCGGCTGCCAATATTAGTTTTTGAATAAAAGTTAAGGGTGCTCATTTTATCAAGATACGGCAGGAACTTTTCATGGCCTTTAAAAGCCATATACTTTTCGTAGCTAATTTTGCCAAGATCTTCAAGCAGCGCATGCTGCTCATTAGTAAACGGTTTGTCATTTTTATTAAACACACCGTTAGTAACGCCGGCGCTCAAAAGGTTTTCGAGGTTAAAGCGGCATGAGTCGAGCGTACCAAAGTTAGAGCTTATAGTCTGCCCCTGTATAGTTATCTGTATCTCTCTGTTCTCAATATTGGGGCCAAGCGACGCATAAAACTTGTGCGTTTTACCACCACCCCTTGCCGGTGGCCCGCCACGGCCGTCAAAAAACACCACCTTTACATCATGTTCCCGGGCCATCTTCGTCAGGCTCTCTTTGGCCTTATAAATGCCCCAGTTAGCCATAAGGTATCCACCATCCTTTGTGCCATCGCTAAAGCCCAGCATGATGGTTTGGCGGTTGCCACGTGATTTTAAATGCGCCGCATAACGCTGGTTCTCATAAAGCAGTTTCATTACCTCTCCGGCATCTTCAAGGTCATCTACGGTTTCAAAAAGCGGAACAATGTCTACCGGAGGATTTTCCCACCCTAACAGGCTAAACATCGTTAATAGCTCGAGCACATTGCGGGCGCTCTCGTTATTACTTATTATATAGCGATTACAGCCGCGCTCGCCGTTATTTTCCTGAATTGTCCTAATTGCAAGGATAGACTCTAAAGTTTTACGCGTATCTTCTTCCTCAAATTGCTCAGGAGTTATGATTGCCTTAAGTTTACCAAGGGCTTCAAGCTTATCCTTATCGTCAAGTTCGGCATATTTTTCAACAGCTTCGTTATCTGCTACAATATGCTTTAGCACGTCTGCAAAGACTGCATTATGTATTTTACTGTTTTGGCGAATATCCAGTGAAGCAAAGTAGAACCCGAAAAGATTTACCTTGTTTATTGTGCAGTCGATTACGTCGAGATATAGCGACTGGTGTTTCGCTATGACAACTTCCCTGATTTCGGCAAGAGTTTGCTTTAACTCGTCGAGTGTAATAAAGAGCTCTCCTTTAGAATAAAATACAGATCGATATAGTTTGTTCTCGAGGTCGGCAATTTTTTCGTGCACACCGTCAAACGTCAGCTTGCGTTTTAAGGCTTTTACATCCTGATAATAACACTTAAGTATTGTGGTGCGTAACTTGTTAGCAACGTTAAGGGTAATCTCTGTAGTTACAAAAGGGTTGCCATCGCGGTCGCCGCCCGGCCAGAAGCCAAACGATATTACAGGGCTTGCCAGTAATTCACCGTGATACACCGTATCCTGAATGTATGATGTTATATCTCCGGCAGCTTTGTAAAACACATTTTCCAGATACCATAAAAGACTGATAGCCTCATCATATGGAGTGGGCTTTTCTTTTTTAATAAATGGTGTTTTGCCCAGTTGCGCCAGTAATGTTTTTACGTCGCCCAGGCTGTTGTTCTTTATTGCAGCAGTAAGATCTGTTATAATACCAAGCACAGACCCCGGGTAAAATTGTGTAGGGTGCGCCGTTAATACAGGGCGAATGCTAAAGTCTTCAAGAAATTCCCTGAGTTCCTGCATTTGCCCGTGGCTTTCGGCTTTCTCTTTGCTTTCACGCAACGAGCCGCTACCCTCAAGGTTATTAAGATTGGTAAATGCTGCATCTTCTATTGCATCAAATAACACTATTTGCCGCTCTACATATTGTATAAAGCGAAACATGAGGTCAATCTTTTCCTTCTCGGTAGCGTCGGCAAGGTATTTATCGGCAAATTCATTAAAGATCTCTTCAGGGCTTTTGCCATTTTTAAAACCTTCATCGCAAATTTCAGAAAACAGTGGTAGCAGTACCCCTGTATTATCTATTGCCCTAAAAGGCAATGTAATAAATATACTATTGAAAAGCTGGTACTTAAGCTGTACATCTTCGTTAAAACGTTCTATTCTGGTGGCGGGGTACATGTAATATAATTTTGGTTCAATTTAATAAAAAACCCCCATGTGTAAAACATGGGGGTCTTAATATTTTGATAAAAAATCTTACAAGTCTTTAAAGATTGTATGCATTAGCCTTTTCTTATCGTTAATGCTTTCTTCAAGAGATATCATTGTTTCTGTCCTGTAAACACCTTCAATATCATCTATCATAAAAATAACCTCTTTGGCATGTTTAGTATCTTTAGCCCTTATCTTGCAAAAAATATTAAACTTACCTGTAGTTACATGTGCAACGGTTACAAAAGGTATTTCGTTAATTCTCTCTAACACAAATTTAGTTTGTGATGTATTATGAAGGAATACACCAACATAAGCTATAAAAGAGTATCCAAGTTTTTCGTAATCAAGAGTAAGCGAAGAGCCCATTATAATACCTGCATCTTCCATCTTTTTTACCCTTACATGTACAGTACCTGCAGAGATTAAAAGTTTTTTTGCAATATCAGTAAAAGGCACCCTTGTATTGTCAATCAGCATATCTAATATTTGGTGATCAACTTCATCTAAACGAAATTTGCTCATAAATGTGTGTTTTTAAGGTTATGTATCTGGTCGAGATTTTGTATAATGTTAAATTTTACATTTATAAGAAAAAGTACGCTTAAATCTCCTGTCCATTAACAAATTCTCTGCTATTATCGAGCAAAAAATCTGCCTTTTCATCTAATTTAGGGAATTTGGCACCATCCTTTCCCGTAAATTCTGCGCCATTACAGTCAATTTCTGCGTGACCAAACTTACCTTCCAGATTACCTATTTCGCTAATAAAAGCTTGAAATATTACAGAATTATCAATTAACTCCTCCTTATATTGTGATGCAAAATTCGTGAATTTTTCTTTATTTTCATAATTTATTTTAACTTTTTTGTATATCATATCATAAAATATAATCTTATTTTGAGGAATATTAAAATAATCCACGTTTTTCTCTATTCCTACAACGTTTTCGTAAATTGATTTAAATCCCGAAAATAATGCAAAAAATATAAATTTGCGTGTTTTCTCCCTTTCGTAATCCTTTTCGTAGTGTCCGGCTTCAAAAAGGATGGTAGGTACATTAAGCGACTGAAACACATCTCCAATGCAGTTAATATTAAAAGAGTCATCAAACCTGCCCACCTGCCCCGGAATATATTGTTGCAGGGTATTGTTCATAGCTACAATTACATTTATAGCCTTTTGCCTCACTGCATTTATATCTCGTGCATCATTATAAGAAGGCGCAAGAAAGGAAACTGTTGCTGCTTTAGGAGTATCGCCAACTCCAAAAATTGTGCGCTGGTCATGCATGTTATAACAGTAATCCGGCTTAAACTCATTAAACGCGTCTCTCAGTATCCTGCTTTCAGGCTGGGTAAGGTGTACTGAGTCGCGATTAAGATCAATATTATTAGCATTTGCACGGGTATACAACGCTGCGCCGTCAGGATTAAGAATAGGTATAATATAGAACGTGAAATGACCTAACAGAGTTTTGGCAAATTCATCTTCACTTTGCAGATAGTTCAAAAAGTCGAACACAGCCTTGGTAGTGGTAGCCTCGTTGCCATGCATTTGCGACCATATAAAAATCCTGACATTTCCGTTACCTGCTTTCACAGAATATATCGGCTTACCCTCTACAGATCTACCGGGAGTTTCTACCTCAAAGACACCTTTTAATCTTTTTAATAAAGGCTCTATATGATCATTGGTAATATAACGGCCACGCAATTCCTGCGCCTTGTTATCATTGTAAATTATATCTAAATCCATGTGTGTTTTATTGAATTACAAAAGTAAACATTGTATTTTTTACATCTGTAAACAGATGTGATATCCAGTTTAATTACAAATGTAAACAGACCTAGCACTTTCGGTGAAACATTCTTACAACAAAAGATTTTTATACATGTATAGATCAGTTAATCATTGAAGTAATACGCATCATGTAAAGCAAATTTGAAAGTAAATTTAGCTGTGAAATATCATATTTGTGAAAGTCTAATTTATTGTTTACATTTGTAATAACTTAAATGGTTTACAATGCTAAACATTGATGACTTTACGAAACGACTGGAGATATTATTAGAGCATTACGGATTATCGGCATCTGTGTTTGCCGATAAATTAGGCGTTCAGCGTTCGGGCCTCTCGCATTTGATGTCGGGACGCAACCGGCCGAGCCTTGATTTTGTAATGAAAATAACAGATAATTTTCCTGAAGTAGACCTCTACTGGCTACTGAATGGAAAAGGAGATTTTCCTAAAACTGAAGGTTATACCCACTATAAGGCAGCAACTCAAAAACAATCTTCAGTTTTAGATACCCACCCTAAGAACGAAAAGGTAAAAGACATTCAGGACCTGTTTTCTGGCTCGACACAAACACCCCAGCAGACGCTCCCACCTGGTGTGCCAATGCCAGAATCTCGGATAGAGTTACCAGCGGATGCCCCGGAAGAAATTGAAAGAATTGTTGTGTTCTATAAAAATGGTCGTTTTAAAAACTATAATCCCTAAAATTAAAAAACCCCGGTTGCTTTATAAAAAGCAGCCGGGGCCATTAACCAATAAAACAAACACAAATTATCTTTAAAACCCTTCTAAAAGTATATCGTTTAAGTGATATGTTTTGTTGGTTAGATTTCTTTGCTTTTATAAAATTACAACCCTTAATTGTTAATTATTAAGAAGGTAAAGTTAAACTGTTCTTAATGCGGCTGTAGTTGTTTGTTTCTATTTATCGTTCCTGTATAATGCTATGCTCTTCGAACAAAAGCTTTATATTTTCGTAAGAGTTTTTAAGAGCTTCCTTAATTTGTTCCGGGTTTAGCCAGGCTACCTTAGTTATCCCTTCGGTTTCCTGCCCTTCGAGTGTACCATTGTAATTGGTCTTCATTTCAAACCAGTGGGTAACTTTTAGTTTAAACTGTCCGTGGCGTTTAAATACATGATACGTTTTCTGCAGCTTCTCTGTAACTCTTAGCCCGCTCACCCCTGTTTCTTCTTCCACTTCGCGCATGGCGGTATCTTCTATCTCCTCGCCTTTCTCAATTCCGCCCTTTGGCAGGTCCCATTTACCGTTCCTGAAGATAAAAAGCACGTTTCCGTCTTTATTGTATACCAGGCCCCCGCCCGCTTTTGCAACAGGAATTTTTTCCTTTAGCATCTTAAGCGCAAGCTTTTCATCGGGGTGGTATAAAAAAGCTTTATCAATCTTATTATTAAACATCTTAATAATAAGTTGCTCAAAATCAACCGTCTCCAATAAAAACATTTGGAAATCGGTTTCTTTTTCAACAGTATTTGTCAAAAAAAGAGGCTTATCGTTTATAAAAACTTTATACATTTGCAATATGATTTTTAATACAGACACCGCTAAAAAAACAGCCGAATTGCTTTTACAAATAAACGCAATTAAATTAAATCCTAAAAATCCTTTTACATGGGCTTCCGGATGGAAATCGCCTATTTACTGTGATAACAGGATAACACTCTCATTTCCACCTATAAGAAATTATATAAGGGAAGAATTTTCTAAATATATAGAAAAAGAATTTGGTAAGCCAGATGTTATAGCCGGTGTGGCCACTGGTGCAATAGGTATAGGCATACTGGTAGCTGAATATATGGGGCTACCGTTTGTATATGTGCGCCCGGAGGCCAAGAAACACGGACGCCAAAACCAGATTGAGGGCTTTTTGCAAAAAGGGCAAAGCGTTGTTGTGGTAGAAGACCTTATAAGTACCGGTAATAGTAGCTTAATGGCAGTCGAGGCTTTAAGAGAGGCAGGAGCAAATGTAAAAGGCATGGTTGCCATATTTACTTACGGGTTCGATATATCTGTAGATAATTTTAAGAAAGCTAATGTTAACCTGCATACCTTAGGTAACTACAGTACCCTGCTTGAACTTGCTGTTGCTAAACAATACATTACAGAGGCTGAACAGGAAACACTTAAAGAATGGAGCAAAAGCCCATCTACCTGGTTACAAGACAAATAAAACCATTAACGATAATTTATTTGTTTTTCGATTAAAAATTGTTGATAAAATTATTTGCGAATAGTTCGTAATGTTAAAATTTAACAGTATTATTGCTGTATAAATTCAACAACATTATTATTAAATCAATGAAAAAAATTATTTTATTACTGGCATTAACATTATCAACAGTTTCTTTTGCTCAACTGAAAAAAGTCGAAGTAACTAAAGCAGAAGAAATTGGGAAGGCACAACAGTTTGGTGCACCGGTAGAGGCAGAGTGTACTAAAATAGGTAACACCTACACTATTTCATTCAGGGACTCAAAATTTAAAACAATTAATGAATTCAAATCCTTTTCTTTTGAAGATGTAGACAACACTTTTAACGACCTTTACGCAGCAATAGAAGAAGGATTTAAAACAATACCTAAAGATGCTGTAATGTTAGAGCTGCCTAACCATTTTGTTTGGCTTCGCTTTGATAAATTTTTAGGTTCGCCCGTTCTTACGATTTCATGTACTTATGATAAGGGTAAGGATTCTCCTATATATATGTCAAATCAGATTGCTAAAAAACAAATTGAAAAACTTTTTGGTAAAAGGAAATAATTATATTAGCCTTATAAATCTTTAAAAATGAAGTTAGACAGCCCAAAAGTTACCGTACAAAAACCTGCACAATATATATTTGATGCGCTTAGCGATGTTAAAAACTTCGAGAAGCTAATGCCGGATAACAACGCCAAGTTTGAGGTAACCGGCGAGGACTCATTTATTTTTGCTTTAAAGGGTATGCCGGAGATAAAGCTTAAAATGAAAGAAAAGCAGGCACCCAACAAAATTATTCTTGGCGCTGCCAGCGATAAGCTTCCTTTTACCCTTACAGGTAACATTAATGAGGTTAACACCGACTCAAGCCAGGTACAACTGCATTTTGAAGGAGAGTTTAATGCCATGATGGCCATGATGATTAAAGGGCCTATAACCAAGTTTATTGAAACGCTTGCTAACAACATGCACAAGCTTTAAGATAATGCAAACATAATGAAGCCTTTCAGTGTAAACTGAAAGGCTTTTTTATTTTTACCGCATGGGGTTAAAGATTTTATAAAACAACCTTATGGCTAAAAGCTTTTCTGTAAATTTAACAAACCTTAAAAAAAACAATCATGAGCGATATTAACGAATTTGAACTACCGTATGACCTTGCCGACCAAATGGCAGAACAGGAACTGGTAGAAATACATATAGGCGATGTAAACCTGCCTACAGGCAAGATCATAGCATCCGATCCATTCTTTGCATCAGAACAGCAGCCATTTGCCCGCACGGTAGTGCCCGATAAATACCCTGTGTACATTTATATGGCAGAGATAGACAAACTGCACAACAGGATTGCTTATGCCAAAATAAAATTTAGGCCTGAAACACCTACAAAGTGGATTCTTGCCCTAACCGATGATATGACTCAGGAAGAGCTTGACGATCTGGGCGAGGATGAGTTTTATGGTTTCCCGGTGGAATCCGGCCTTGCATCGTTTCTTGATGCTGAGACAAATGAGCAGTTTGCTAATAAAATTGAAAAGCAACAGGAAACAAGTCCTGACGGTAATTTTTATGATGATGTACTTGCTGCAGAGTTTTTAGAATATTCAGGTAAAAATAATTTTTCACGAGAACTGGGCGACTGGAACGACCACCAGGTAAATCCGGATTCAGATAATAATGTTATTATGTTCTCGTCAGGATGGGGCGATGGCTACTACCCTGCTTATTGGGGCCTCAACGATGAAGGCGATGCCTTAGAACTTGTTATCGACTTTTTGCTTGACGAATTTGAAGATACCGAAGGAGAAGACGAAGATGAAGAAGAGGGTTCCGAAGAGTAATCTAAACCCACTTTAAATTCAACAAAAAATTAGACCGCACTTAACAACAGCCGCATATTATATGCATCCAGCTAAGCGTTAGTGCGGTTTTTTATTTATTTACCTGCCGCCCTTCGGGTATCTATAATATAAATAATTGTCCAGTTACCCCTGTCGTTAAATAACTGAAACGAATTTACACCACTGTGGCTCAGTTTACCATTGGCATAAAATTCGTAAGGTGCCCACACATTCGCCATAGTACCATCTACTTGTATTTTATATGTAAGTATCTTCTCTTCTATCTTCATGGTTTGCGGTATGCGCGCCACCTGCTTATAATATTCGTCGGCAGTTTCAAAATCAAGTTTTCCCTGCCCCTTATGCTCTGTAATAGACTCTAATATCAGGTTTTTATAGCTTACAGATTGCATCTTTAATGTATCACGCTCCTGCAAACCTTCAAAAAATGTTTGTATCGTTTTTTTAATCTCTGCTTCCTGAGCAAATATGCCTTGCGCACAAAGCATTAACGAGATAATAAACAGTCTTTTCATAAATATTTTGTTTTAAATTGATATAGTTTGACTATGGCCTTTGGCATACCAATGGTAATAAAACCTAAACCTGTAGCCTAATCTTATTGCAATTTACTACATTTACCGCCTAAATTTCAAAGAATATGTCAGTCGCTAAGAAAGATTATAAAAGGATAACCACTAAGTCGTTGATAGAGATGAAAGCCAATGGCGAAAAGATCTCTATGCTAACGGCTTACGATTATACAATGGCAAAAATTGTAGACCATGCCGGAGTTGATGTAATTTTAGTTGGCGATTCTGCTTCTAACGTAATGGCGGGCCATGAAACAACACTACCCATAACTCTCGATCAAATGATATATCACGCATCATCTGTAGTGCGTGCTACAAACCGCGCCCTTGTTGTGGTAGATCTGCCATTTGGCAGTTACCAGTCAGATCCTAAAGAAGCTTTACGCTCATCAATAAGGATCATGAAAGAAAGCGGCGGGCACGCCTTAAAACTGGAAGGTGGCAGCGAAATTAAGGACTCTATTAAAAGAATATTAAATGCGGGCATACCTGTAATGGGCCACCTGGGGTTAACGCCGCAAAGCATCTACAAATTTGGGTCGTATACTGTTCGTGCTAAAGAAGACGAAGAGGCTGATAAACTAATCGAAGATGCTAAAATGCTGGAACGCATAGGCTGTTTTGCTGTAGTTTTAGAAAAAATACCCGCTAAGCTTGCCCAAAAGGTTGCCGAAAGCATTTCTATTCCTGTTATAGGCATAGGCGCCGGTGGCGGTGTCGACGGACAGGTACTGGTAATACATGACATGCTTGGCATGAACAATGAGTTTAGCCCCCGCTTCCTGCGCCGTTACATGAATCTTTATGAAGATATGACAACATCTATAGGCCAGTATGTAAATGATGTTAAGTCGGCTGATTTTCCTAACGAAAAGGAGCAGTATTAATTTTAGATTTCAGATTGAGCTTCACTCTTGCTTCAAGAACCCTGAAAGGGTTTAATATAATTAAGTAGGTCATTGCCCTACGGAAATAAAATGGGTAATAATTACCTTATAAAAAAATCTATATTGAAAGTAGTATCCGATAAAAATAATTTGCAGGTAATATACCAGGATAACCATATTATTGTGGTTAATAAACGTGTAGGCGATATTGTACAGGGAGATAAAACCGGCGATAAGCCCCTTAGCGAGATTGTTAAAGAGTACATTAAAGACAAATATGATAAACCCGGAGATGTGTTTCTGGGTGTGGTACACAGGCTGGACAGGCCTACAACCGGTATTGTAACTTTTGCCAGGACCAGTAAGGCCCTTACCAGGCTTAACGAGCTTTTTAAGAACCGTGATACCAAGAAAACCTACTGGGCTATTGTAAAAAAGTGCCCTGAACAGGAATCAGGAACACTGGTACATCATTTAAAACGCGACGAAAAACGCAATACCTCTAAGGCTCATATAAAAGAGGTTCCGGACAGTAAACTTGCGAGCCTTGATTATAAGGTAATTAAACAGCTCGATAATTATACTGTGCTGGAAATAGATTTGCATACCGGCCGCCACCACCAAATCAGGGCGCAGCTCGCTGCAATAGGATCTCCTATAAAAGGCGACCTTAAGTATGGAGCAGACCGCAGCAACCCCGATGGGGGCATAAGCCTGCACGCAAGAAAACTAAATTTTACCCACCCAGTTACAAAAATACCCCTTAGCCTTACTGCACAGGTTCCGGAAGATTCCGTATGGAAAAGTGTTTAGCAGGGTACACAGAATGGATTTTGATAAAAGGATGATCTTGGTCATGGGCTGTATTTGATTTGTTGATATTTATTTAAGCGTATAATTATGAAATTATTAATTATTTAGTGCTTAATTCATTAAAATAACAGTAAATTAGTATACTAACATAACCCGGCCAATCTTATGAAAAAACCTTTACTAAGCATACTTTTAGTTATTAGCGCGGGTGTATTTGCTCAGGAACATTTTTCCGGCATAAATACATCCCGCCGCACAGGGCTATTAAATGCCTGCCTAAACCCAGCTGAACTTGTAAACCTTAAAAGTACCTATGAGGTTAATGTTTTTAATTTTAGCGCAAATGTTGCCAATAACAAAGTAACCTTTGGCGATATCGTGGGCGGTGAGGAAGATTTTGAAGAACTGTTATTCCGTGGAAATGAGCCAGTAAATCTGCGTGCCGATGTCGATATTTTAGGCCCCGGATTTGGGTTTAAGACCGAAAAATGGGCTTTTGCAATTACCAGTGCCGCAAAAGTGAGGGCAAACCTTACAGATGTAGATGTTAATCTGGGTAGCTCTGTAACATCATCTGTAGGCAGTGCACTGTTAGGTACAGGCAGTATAAATACAAACTATAATCAAAGAGTTGCAGCAACTACCTGGGGCGAGATTGGATTATCTGCAGCGCGTGAATTTTATAACGATAACACTAATAAATTTTCGGCAGGGGTAACACTTAATTTTCTATTTCCGGGCTCTTACGCTAACATGAGCGTAGCTAAACTTAAAGGACGCATTACAGCGGTTACAGGCAATGCCACCCTTAGCGATGCACAGGCAAACCTTAACTTTGCGTATTCAGGATCGCTTGCAAACGATTTTACTGATAGTAGTAACTTCACAAATTTCTTTGCGGGCGGGCTAAGCGGCGTTGCGGCAGATATTGGCTTTAACTATCAATGGCTCGATGGCAACAATGATGATTCTTATAAATTAAATGCAGGCCTTTCATTCAAGAACATGGGCAGCATGACATTTAAAGATGACAATAATACGTCTAACAGCTACAACCTTACTATTCCGGCAGGCACCGGTCTTAACCTCAACCAGTTTAATGGCGTAAGCAACATTCAGGAAATTGAAGACGTGCTTGTACAAAGTGGCTATTTATCGCAAACCTCATCGGCAAGGGATTTTAAAGTAAAACTTCCTGCAATGTTTGCCGCTTATGCTGATTATAATGTATACGGCAACTGGTATGTTACCGGCTATTTACAACAAAAGCTTAAGGACGAAGAAACCAATGGGCAAATTGCCGTTCAGAACATTGGTACAATAACCCCACGGTATTCGTTAAACTCGTTCGAGGCCTACATACCATTATCTGTAAGTGAGATTTCAGGATTTACCGCCGGTATAGGATTTAGGGTTGGAGGTTTCTTTATCGGGTCAGGTTCCATATTGTCAGCCGCAGTTAGCGATACAGATCAGGCAGATGCCTATGCCGGGTTTAGATTTGGGTTTTAATTAAAACATTAGTTAAAGGTAGCTATACCAATAAACTAACAGGTTTTAATTAGGTGTAAACGCTAAATTGATGGTAAAATAGCACCAATGCAAACTAATAATCCATAAATTCATGCCAACTAAAAACAAACAATTATGAAATGGGGAGGCAGAAGACAAAGCGGTAACCTTGAAGACAGACGTGGCGTATCCGGAGGGCAGGTTGCAGCCGGCGGTGGTATTATAGGTGTTATAATACTGGTAATAAACATGTTTATGGGAGGCGACTCTACCGTGCTGAACGACATAAACAACCAGATACAGCAAGGCAATGGCCAGAGTGGCGAGCCTGTAGAGCTTACTGCACGTGATAAAGAAATGGGCGAAATGGTAAATGCCATTCTTGTTGATACTGAAGATGTATGGGCTAAAATATTTTCTGAAAACGGAAAAACATACGATGAGCCAAAGCTTGTTTTGTTTAGGGATGGCGTGCAAACCGGTTGCGGTAACGCATCATCATCATCCGGGCCATTTTACTGCCCTGAAGATCAAAAGGTATACATGGACCTTGCCTTTTTTGACGAACTTCAAACCCGTTTTGGAGCAAAGGGAGGCGACTTTGCTATTGCATATGTTATTGCTCACGAGATAGGCCACCATGTACAAACGCTGTTAGGCACATCTGCAAAGGTGAGGCAACTGCAGGAACAAGGTAACGAAGCCGAAGCTAACAGGCTTTCTGTAGGACTGGAGTTACAAGCCGATTTTTATGCAGGTGTGTGGGCACACTACGACGAAAAAATGAACAGTATTCTTGAACAGGGCGATATTGAAGAAGCATTGAGTGCGGCAAATGCTGTAGGCGATGATGCTATACAAAAACGTACTCAGGGAAGCGTAGTACCCGACTCTTTTACACACGGTACATCTGCACAGCGTATGTATTGGTTTAAGAAGGGCTTTGAAAGTGGTGATATAAAGCAGGGAGATACTTTTGCTGAAGTCAGGTAACCTGATCCATATAAAATATAAAAGGGACTATATAAGATATTATTATCTATATAGTCCCTTTGCATTATAGAAAAGTTTACTAATTGTTCTTTTTTGCGTTCATTATTTGCCACTGGTCATTAAGATATTTTACCTTATGCACTTCTTTCATTATAAGTTCGTGTTCCTCTGCATAGTAGTCTGATTCCTTGTCCTCCTCTGCATCAAGATCTGCCGCCCTTTCTAAAAGGTTATCCATAACGGGTTGTAATTTTTCCTTAACTATTTGTGGCATTGCAGTAAATAGCTGCTCTAATTCCTGTTTAAACATGGCTCGTACTTTTTTTTCTGATTTTTAGCATTATTATAAATAAAGATACGACAAATAAAGCGATTTAAAAAAAGTTCTATAATAGCAATCGCTGCATACAAACCTGAATATTTGCGCTATATTTACCCGCAAAAACGCAGACGATAATATGCTAAAAAAATTACTGAGTTATTTTGTACCGGTAAATATTGTTAAAAAACAGTCAGACATCAGCCATAATCTTGAGATTACTTACAACAACGGGCAACTGGTACTCGACTCTAAAAATACAAATTATTCTTATGGCAGCCTGCAGCGCATATTGCGAAAGGGACTTAAGTTTATTGGTTTTGAGCGTATAAAAGGCTTTAAGAGCATATTGGTTTTGGGCGTAGCAGGCGGCAGTGTTATTAAGACACTGGTAGACGAGATAGGCTACAAAGGCAAAATTACCGGTGTGGAAATAGACCCTAAAGTAATAGATATTGCCAATAAATATTTTGGCTTGAGTGAAATTAAAAATGTCGAGATAATTATTTGTGATGCTTTCGAATTTGTACTGAGATCGAAAGATAAGTACGACCTGATCATTATAGATATCTTTAAAGACACGGTAATGCCTGACTTTTTGTTTGAAGATTTTTTTATAAATCATGTTAATGCCATGCTTAATATAAATGGTTTTATACTATTTAATACCATGACATTAACTCAGGATCATAAAGACAGGAACCTATTTTATAAGACTCATTTTAACGATGACTATTCTGTAAGGATGTACCCTAAGGTTGAAGACCATAATGAGTTGTATACCATTAAGAAATTAAAGTAATTAATTTGTTTGAGGGTGCTGATTTTATTATTCAAACCTCTTTAGGAAAGAGAAATCAGGTTGATGCATAACTATTTCGTTACTACTTGTTTCCTGCAGTGCCTGCCTGGCGTAAACAAACATTTTTTGTTCATAATTGTCGATAGCAGCTTCTATAGTTCTGAATTTTCCGTTAGTAAGGTTATCCGAAAGTATCAATGCGTCCATGAGTCCTGTATTTACTCCCCTGCCGGCAAAGGGTGGCATTACATGGGCGGCATCGCCAATTAGTGTTATTGGTAAGGGGCGATCTTTTTTCCATTGATTATCTAAAGATAGCTTCCTCGAAGGCAATCCCACAAAGTAAGATGTTGATGTAAATAAGTCCCTGTAACATTCGTGCCAATGCGCGAACTTCTCTGAGAGAAACGCAGCGATACTCCCCTTATCCTTAAAGTCTAATCCATTCTCAGGTAACCAAGCCTCCGGTTGTCTAAAGGTTACATTAAAAGTTAATGAGCCATTATTATCGGGATTGGCCACAAAGTTTACACCGTTACTAGCGGTCATAAGTATTGTATCGTTGCAAAGATCATAGAGCTCCGGACAATTAATTTTTGGCTGACAGACTTCGCCCTGTATTATAAACGTACCAGTGTATTGTGCTTTAGCATCGGTAATATACCTTCCTGCCTGAGACATTCCCCCATCAGCCCCAATAACAACATCTGCAACGGCATCTGGTTGATTATCAAATCGCAAAAGCCATTTGTCGTTATGCGTTGACATTGTTGTAAACTTCCTGTCCCAAATAACGGTATCGCTTTTTAAACTATTTAGCAACAGCTGCCTTAAATCGTTCCTGCTTATCTCTGGGCTTTCATACCTGGGTGGTACAGATAACAGCACGTTGCTTTGTTCATCTGTTATTGTCCTTCCCATAGGTTTTGCCTTTGCAAAATAATCTTGCAGTAATCCCACTTTCTTTAATGCTTCCTGTCCGGAATCTAAATTAAGGTCGAGCGTACCACCCCAAATCCGTGCTTCGGGATCTTTATCCCTTTCATAAATATTTACTTTTATACCGTCCTGTTGTAGTAATTTTGCCAGTGTAAGCCCGGTAGGTCCTGCTCCTATTATGGCTACATTTTTGTCTTTTAGTACCATGCTTGCTGTATTGCTATTTGAATGCAAAAATCATGAATACTCAATCATAAGGATTGTATAAATGCGACAAAAGTTAGCCCTTGCGTCTACCCCTTGCTATTCGGGCGAATGCCGCCGGCGTTGTGCCACTGTAACGCTTAAACTCCCTGCTAAGGTGTGATTGATCTGTATATCCTGACTCCTGTGCCAAACCGGCAAGATTACATTCCGGGTCTGTCAACAAACGGTTACGCACCTGCTCAAAGCGCATTAGGCCCGACACATCTTTAACGCTGTAGCCGGAAGATTGTTTAAAGTTTCTTTCGAGCGTTCTAACTGTGGCATAGGCAGCATCTGCCACTTTGCTTACCGGCAGGGTACCGTTTGCCTTGCTCATTGCGGCACCCGCCCTAAATAGTATACTGTTAGATGCTATTTGCGATTGTGCATTCAGGAAACAGTGTTGTAGTTCGGCTACTGCCTCCTCTATCCTTCCAACGTTAATCAAATCATTTAAGTCCGGTTGAAGTTGTTCAACAGGGTGCGTAAATGTTTGGACACCTTCTTTACCCGAAGGCAACCCAAGTAAATCGAAAACCGCCCAGGGATAGCATCTTACGGCAATGATCTCAAACATACCTTGCGAGCAGAATGTAATTGGATGGTTTAGAAGCCCTATTATAAAAGGAGAAGGTAACGGCTGTAATTTGCCATCATTTAAGATACTACAGCCACTACCAAAATAAAAAATAATTTCGGCGTAACCATCTGGCACCATTTCAAGGCCGTCAGGTAATTTTTCAAAGTCTACCCTATCATACCAAAAACATTTGATAAAATCTTTCAGTAATAAGGGTGGTTCAAATTCCTGATGATATATTGATAGCATATTTAAACTTATCTATGAATGTTAAATATGCATTTTATTGTTTGAATTTTTAACAAACGGAGTTCTATTATTGCTTAGTGTGCACTGTTTTAAAGCAATCAATTTTGCTGCGCACGAAAAAGAGCCAGTAAAACTTCGGGGTCAATGAGGCCAGTGGGAGAACGCTGCATTTCTACCAGTACACTTTTCATAGCAAATGGGCTAAGCCCCATATTTATCCCCATTTCCCTAATGGCAACCTGCTCATTGCTGTGTAAAACGCCGTCGGCCTGCATCAGCAGTGCTAATCTGTAAAATTGAAGTATCCGCTGGTGCTCGGTCTTGGCAATAACTTTAGGAGCCGGCGCTTTAAATAAGGTTTTAAAGTCGTCATTTTCTACCTTAAGCTGCGCAGCAACAATAGAGAGAAAACGATGCTCACGCTCGTGCACCTGTCCGTCTATTTTTGCAAAGGCAATCATTTCAGATAATAAACTTAGCTTCTCTTCGTAGCTATTCATGGCATTACATTTTGCGCTAAACTATTGCATTTGCTTTAAAAAAGCAAATTCTTTATAAACACTTTTAAAAGCCGTTAGTTATAGCAGCCACCACAATTAGCACGTGCAACATACCATAAACGCCCTATACAACCGTACTTAAATACCTTTCTATAGTTGCCTTAGCTCCTACAGGAACATTTACCGGATCCTGCTCTATAAAATTAAATATAAGCGCGTCAATTTCTATAGCATAGCTTCCCGGTCTGTCGGTCAGTTTAAGAAAACCATTTTTAAGTTTTTTACCCCTTGCCTTTGTTTTAGCGAGTGCGGGCCTAAAGCTAAACCTGTTTACAGTCTGGCTGGCCTTATGGTATACCAGCCACAACATGTTGCGCAAGCCACTATAACCGGCCTGCTCTACCTCTACTATAGCGATATCATTGTTATCCAGGTAGTATACAATTTCGCATTTATTGCTCATAACATTTGTGTTTACAGGTAATACTTTAAAGACGATCATCCGGCATATATGTAACACAAAACGATAAAAATATTGGTAAATTATACAGTACTCATTTTTTAATTGAAAGATAAAGCTGCAATAACTCCATTTAAAAAATAAACATAATAAAAAAAGAGTGCCATTTTTTACGAAATAATGCCCCCTCATTTCTTTTTGTTTTTGTTATATTTGCGTGCCTTGCTTGATAGATAATGACGATTGCCACCTGCAATTAACTTAGTTACTAAGCATTACAAACAAACACATTATAACGTATTAACAATAAGCTTTTTAAAATTAAAGAGCTGTTTAAACAACAAAAAAAATGTCCGATACATCAAAGATCATTTACACGATAACTGATGAGGCCCCAATGCTGGCCACCCATTCGCTTCTCCCAATTGTACAGGCCTTTGCAGCCCCTGCGGGCATTGAGGTAGAAACCAGGGATATATCGCTTGCCGGAAGGATTCTTGCTAATTTTCCTGAAAACCTAACCAGCGACCAAAAAATAGGCGATGCCTTAACCGAACTTGGCCAACTGGCAAACACGCCCGAAGCTAACATTATTAAACTTCCTAATATATCTGCCTCTGTACCACAGCTTAAAGCTGCTATTAAGGAGTTACAGGGCCAGGGGTACAACATTCCTGATTTTCCTGAAGATGCTAAAACCGATGAAGAGAAAGAAGTTAAAGCTAAATACAGTAAAGTTTTAGGATCTGCAGTAAACCCTGTACTCCGAGAAGGAAACTCTGACCGTCGTGCACCACGTGCCGTTAAAAACTATGCTAAAGCACACCCGCACTCTATGGGAGCATGGACTGCCGATAGCAAAACTGAAGTTGCCAGCATGAGCGAAGGCGACTTTTATGGCAGTGAAACATCTGTTACTGTACAGGAAGCTACTGATGTAACAATAGATTTTGTTGCCGAAGATGGTACTGTTACAAATCTTAAAGCAAGCACCCCACTAAAAGCGGGCGAAATAATAGACAGCAGTGCCCTTAGCCTTGCTAAGCTAAAAGCATTTATTACAGAGCAGGTTGCCGATGCTAAAGCTAAAGGTATCTTGTTCTCTGTACACCTTAAAGCTACAATGATGAAGGTTTCTGACCCAATTATCTTTGGCGCTATTGTAGAGGTTTTCTATAAAGAAGTTTTTGAAAAATATGCAGAGCTGTTTAAGACCCTTGGTGTAGATACCCGCAACGGCCTTGGCGATGTATATGCCAAGATAGCCGGCAAACCGGAAGAGGCCGAAGTTAAAGCGGCTATTGATGCTGTATACACTACCTCTCCTGCCCTTGCCTACGTAAATTCTGAAAATGGCATTACTAACCTGCACGTTCCGAGCGATGTTATTGTAGATGCGTCTATGCCTGCAATGATACGTACAAGTGGACAAATGTGGAATGTAGACGGTAAACAACAGGATACTAAGGCTATTATACCGGACAGGAGCTATAGCGGCATTTATACTGCTACTATAGATTTTTGTAAAGAACACGGAGCGTTTAATCCTGCTACAATGGGCAGCGTGCCAAACGTAGGCCTTATGGCTCAAAAAGCTGAGGAATACGGAAGCCATGATAAAACATTTCAGGCTACTGCAAAAGGCACTATTAAAGTAACCGATAAAAATAACGGTACTGTGTACTTACAACAGGCTGTTGAGGCTGGCGACATCTTCAGGATGTGCCAGACTAAAGATGCCCCTATACAGGACTGGGTTAAGCTTGCCGTAAACCGTGCACGCCTTAGCGACACTCCTGCCGTTTTTTGGTTAGACGAGAACAGGGCGCACGACGTACAAATTATAGAAAAAGTAAAAACCTATCTTAAAGACCACGATACAAATGGTCTTGATATACAAATTCTAAACCCCGTTGCTGCTACTCAATATACATTAGAGCGCATCATTAAAGGTGAAGACACTATATCTGTTACCGGTAACGTACTACGTGATTATTTAACTGACCTGTTCCCAATCCTTGAGCTTGGTACATCGGCAAAAATGCTTTCTATCGTTCCATTAATGAATGGTGGTGGCTTGTTCGAGACAGGCGCAGGAGGATCGGCACCTAAACACGTACAGCAGTTTGTAGAGGAAGGTTACCTGCGTTGGGATTCGCTTGGAGAGTTCCTTGCCCTTGGCGTATCTTTAGAGCACCTTGGCCAGACGCTTAACAACTCAAAAGCATTAGTATTAAGCGAAACACTTGATGCTGCTAACGAGAAATTCCTTGAAAACGATAAGTCTCCTGCACGTAAAGTAGGCCAGATAGATAACCGTGGTTCGCACTTTTACCTTGCGCTATACTGGGCACAGGCTCTTGCAGCACAAGATAAAGATGCTGAGCTGAAAGCTAAATTTACTGAGATCGCTAAAGACCTTACAGAGAACGAAGCTAAAATTGATGCAGAACTTATAGGCGCACAAGGCAAGCCACAGGAAATAGGCGGTTACTACCACCCTGACTATGCACTTACAGATAAAGCCATGAGGCCAAGCGATACCTTTAATGCTATCCTTGCTAAACTGGTTTAATTTATATTCATTTGACGAAGCCCGATAAGCCTTTTCAGGTTTCTCGCTCCGGACAAAATGAAAACAAAAGCTATCCTGAAAAGGGTAGCTTTTTGTTTATATATTTGATATTGAATGAATACTTAAATCACAAGGATGCTGTACAAGGGCAGATTTGCCAAATTGAGTTTACACGTATGAACGTAGCTGGCTGCCCTCTGTAAGAGGGGTTTCGGGTGTTTTTATTATTATTTACTGTCAGGGAATTTATTTAAAAATCAGAAGGGTAACTTTTTGTAATATATTTGGCGCAGGTATATTTCGAACTTTATATAACGCGAATGTTAAAATAAATTACTTTAGCTCCCAACCTTTTATCTGTTTTTAGCATCCTTATGTAAAAGATGATCTATGTTTAGTAAAAAACTCTACTGTATATTGTTTATCGTAATCTCTATCGTGGGCTATAGCCAGGATTTGAGGAGTACTTTGCCAATCGACCTTACAATTTTAGAAAGGCAGGCCGTTTATGCCGATGGTATAATGCCAAAAGGCAAAGCCGGTAAATTTATTTACATAAACACAAAAACCGGCGAAGCTGCTTTTAAGGGAATCTACGATAGTGCTTATCCCTTTGTAAAAAATGCTGCCGTAGTAGTAGTTGGCGGAAAGCACGGCATTATAGACCGAACCGGAAAGTGGCTTGTAAAACCTTATGGTTGCGCTTTTGTATTACCATCTTACGAAGACAATGTTGCAATATTCAGGTCGGCAGCAAATAACAGTGAAGGAGAATTTACTTATAATTTGTGGAGTAAAAAATCGAATGAAGGCTACATTTATTGTGAAAAATCTGCTGGTCCCCAAAACTATTTTTTTAAAGAAGGAAAAGGGCCGTACGGCGTAAAAAATCTCGTAGAAAACAAAATTTTGATAAAACCACAGTATGACAGTATTTATGGTATTCATCAATCGGGTGCAGTGTTAGTCAGGACAAAGAACATAGGCATCGTTAACCTGAACAATGAAATTATCGTACCTTTAGAATATGACAATATTACAAGGCGCGGCGGTAATTATCCTATAGCAACTAAAATTATTGGGCTGCATAAAAATAATACCTGGGAATATTTCGATCTTACAAACCTTAAACAAGGCTCCATACTAAAAAGCCCGCATAAATGCTATATTCTGGAAGGTTTAGCCCTTAAGGATGCACTGGGAATTTATAAGATTGGTGAAAAATACAATATTTTGTTTAAAGATGGTAGCACGCTTGCACAGGATTATGATGTAATAACCAAAAACGGAATAGTAGCGACAAAAAATGGTAATGTATATATTTTAAACGATGATAAAAGCGCTTACTTGTATTATGAAAAATAATTAATTCGCGGCCAAAATTAAATAGCTACATAATAATAAATTACAAATGTATTGTCTATTCCTTGTATGGAAAAATCATCCCTCCTTTGTAATTCTGTCCAGTTCTTTCAAAATATCGGGCATCCGGTAACTGCCATGCATATTTTTAATTAACGAGGCAGCAATATCTAACTCTACCCCTATGGCAGAGATATACAGCGGGTTTTTACTTTCGCCACGCAAAACCTCTATAACCGTTTCTTTGTTGGCAAAGAAAGAAGATTTTGCAACGCCTATAACCGGAATTTTATTTTCTAACAGTTGCCATGCATAACCACCTAATCCAAAATTGCCGGTGTTATCTATATACATGTGGCCATCTATAATAATAGCTTGGATAGTATCTAAATTTACAACTTCAAAAATCCGCTGAATGCAGGGCAGCTCGCGTTTATAAAACTCACCGGGGACATAGTCTCCCACACCTCTTATATATTCAACAACGGTTTCAGCAGGCTTTGCATCTTCCCAATTAAAAATGACGCCTACGGCTTTTGCATCATTGGGACGGTAATAAACATCTATGGCTAATACACTCATATTGCTAAAATAAGTATTAATGTATACCTGATAACCAGTTACGGTAAAATTAAATCGCCATGCAATAATCAATGACTTAGTTATTTTGCCATAGGTAATCAATTTCGGTAGAATTTATGTGTTAAATTACGGTAACCTTTGTAACGCATGGCAATTTTAACCGTCTAAAGAGCGTTACCTTTTTACCAATCAATAAAACACATCATGATATTATCTATCAAAGGATGCCTTACGGTATTCTTTCTATGCTTTTTTTCTGTAGTAATCGCACAGGAAAAATTTACGTTAAGCGGCACCATTGCTGACGGAAACACTAAAGAAAGCCTTATAGGCGCAAGCGTTTACATTAAAGAGCTACAAACTGCAGTATCTACAAATGCTGCCGGTTTTTACAGTATTTCGCTCCCCGCGGGTACGTATACGCTACAAATAAGCTACGTTAGTTTTGGCACTATAGAGCTAACCGTAACACTTACTAAAAACACCAAGAAGAATTTTAGCCTTAGTAACAGTACTGAGGAACTACAGGAGGTTGTAATTTCTCAAAACGCCAAACGCGCTAACATTAAAACTCCCGAAATGAGCGTTAACAAGCTCTCTGTGCAGGACATTAAAAAAATGCCTGTAGTTATGGGCGAAGTAGATGTTATTCGCTCCCTAATGACGCTGCCAGGCGTTACCAATGGCGGCGAAGGGGCATCTGGCTTTAACGTGCGCGGTGGTGCCGCCGACCAGAACCTTATCCTTCTGGATGATGCTACACTTTTTAACTCTTCCCACCTTTTTGGTTTCTTCTCGGTGTTTAATTCAGATGCTATAAAAGACTTGAACCTTTATAAGGGAGGTATCCCGGCACGTTTTGGAGGCAGGGTATCATCGGTACTGGATATTAACCAGCGCGAAGGTAATACAGATGGTTACCATGCTCAGGGTGGTATTGGGCTAATATCGAGCCGCCTCGTTGCCGAAGGGCCTATTAATAAAGGTAAGGGCTCGTTTTTAGTGGGCGGCAGGACATCATATGCGCACCTGTTCCTCAAACTGGCCGACAACGACAACACTGCTTACTTTTATGATGTTAACATGAAGCTGAAGTATGACTTTAATGCTAAAAACAGAATTTATTTATCAGGATACCTGGGGCGCGACGTGCTTAAAATAAACGACAACTTTAGCAATATATATGGCAACACCGTTTTAAACTTTGGGTGGAACCATAAGTTCAGCGATGATGTAACAAGTAACATGGCTGCCATTTACAGTGACTATTTATATGGCATGAAACTCGATTTTATAGGCTTTAACTGGGACAGCGGTATAGAGAGTTTTACGTTTAAATATGATTTTAAGCACAAACTAAACGACAAGTTTAAGCTTACCTACGGTGCCAGCGGTATTTACTACAACTTTAACCCTGGTACTATAACACCAAGCCGTGCCGACTCCGGTATAAACGCAAGGCAACTGGACAGAAAATATGCCTTTGAGTCGGCATTATACCTTGATGCCACGAACGATCTTACCAGTAAACTGAGTGTAACATACGGCCTGCGCTACAGCATGTTTAACCGCCTTGGTTCGCAAACAGTAAACGTATATGCAAACAACCAGGCTGTAGTATATAACGATGCCCTGCACATTTATGAAAAAGCGGTACCCATAGGCACCCAGTATTATGGCAGCAATAAAAGTATAGCCAACTTTGGTAACCTCGAGCCGCGTGCGGCAGTATCATATCAGCTCAGCGAAGATGCATCGGTTAAGGCCAGTTATAACCGTATGGCACAGTACCTGCATTTAATATCAAATACAGCATCTGCCACACCGCTTGATGTTTGGGCACCAAGCGATAACTTTATGAAGCCGCAATTACTCGACCAGGTAGCCTTAGGGTATTTCAGGAATTTTAAAAACGATGCATATGCCTTAGAGACTGAGGTGTTTTATAAAACCCTTAAAAACCGCGTAGATTATATAGATGGTGCAAATTTAATTGCTAACGAAGCTATAGAGCAGGTAGTGTTACCGGGTAAGGCAAGAGCTTACGGCCTTGAGGTACTTGTGCGCAAAAATACTGGCAAGCTTACCGGTTGGGTTGCCTATACCCTATCTCGGGCAGAGCAGCAAACTCCGGGCAGGACACCTAATGAGACTGGTATAAACAACGGGCAATGGTACCACACAGGGTACGATAAGCTGCACAACCTTTCGGTTACAGGATCTTATGCATATAACAATAAGTGGTCGTTCTCTGCGATTTTTGCATTGCAGTCAGGACAGCCGGTTACCTTCCCTAACGGCCAGTATTCTTACGGAGATATTAATATACCAAGCTATGGCAACCGTAATGAAGACAGGCTGCCGGTGTATCACCATTTAGATATATCTGCTACTTACGCTCCTAAGCCCGAAAAGAAAAAAGGCTGGCAGGGTGAGTGGGTATTTAGTATTTATAACCTGTACAACAGGCAAAATGCAGCCTCTATAAGCTTTAGACAAAATGAGGACACCGGAAACAACGAAGCAGTGCGCCTGTCAATCTTTGGCGTGATACCAAGTGTAACTTATAATTTCAAGTTTTAACCGGTAAATACATCCTGGTTAAATATAAAACAGCATCATGAAAAATATAAAATATAGCCTATTACTTTTAATTGCCATAATGTTTACCGCCTGCGAAGAAGTGGTAGACGTAGACCTTAACACCGCGCCACCCCGCCTGGTTGTGGAGGCAAATATAGACTGGATAAGGGGAACAACGGGCAGGCAGCAAACCATTAAACTTACAAAAACACGAGGCTATTATGACAACAATATCCCTGTTGTAGGCGGTGCAAGTGTAGCTGTTACAGGAGACGACGGCAGGACTTATGAGTTTATCGAAGATCCTGGCACAGGTAATTACGTGTGTAATTATTTTCAGCCGGAGGTTGGCACCACTTATGTTCTCAATATAACGTCTGAAGGACAAAACTATACCGCTACAGAGACAATGTATGCCGCCCCGATTATAACGCGTACTGCACAGACTAATGAAGGTGGATTTTTAGGCGAAGACATAGAAATGCGTTTTTACTGGAACGATTTTGCTAACGAAGACAACTATTACCTTACGCGTATAGATGCCGCAGTGCTACCTTTTCCTGACTATGATGTAGCCGACGATGAGTTTTTTGAAGGTAACGAAATGTTTGAGTTATTTTTTGATGAAGACCTTGTTCAGGGCGATGTTATAAAAGTGAAGCTGTATGGCATATCGCAGCAATACCATGACTATATGAATGTACTGCTCGAAGCGGCGGGCAGCGGTGGCGGACCATTTTCTGCAGTGCCGGTTGCAGCGCGTGGCAACGTTATAAATGTAAGTAACGATGCTAACTATGCCCTGGGCTATTTTAGGGTATGCGAAGTTGGCGCATTAGATTATACCGTACAGTAGCCACTAAAGGATATCAAAAGTTTTGCGTTACTTTTACACAAATTACAATAAAAAATGTCATCACATCATATAGTACGGGACGACCAGGAGCCTGCCTTAATAATTGCTAACGGAGCTGCTTGCAGTAAGGAACTTATGGGGCAATTACTGGAATGGTCTCCCCTCGTGATTGTATTAGATAGTGCCATTAACCGTGTTATAGAGTTAGGTATAAAGGTAGATGTGTTGCTGGGGGATTTTGACAGAGGTTTCGATCCTGAGTATTACCGTGAATTGCAATATCCGCTTGAAATTGTGCATACGCCCAACCAGGACAAAACCGATCTTGAGAAAGCTTTTGACTATTTGGTGAGCCGAAAATTCCCGGCGGTTAATGTTATATGGGCTACAGGCCGGCGTGCCGATCATACAATTACTAATATTACCAGTATTGTAAGGTTTCGTAACCAGTTAAAGATCGTAATGCTGGATGATAACTCTAAAATATTTCTTTTGCCGGAACGATATGAAAAATGGTACCCCAGGGCTACTCCCATTTCTTTAATACCCGTAGGCACCGCCAGAGGCATTACAACAAAAAACTTAAAATACGCACTTAATAACGAAGAACTAATTATGGGATACCGTACCGGCAGCAGTAATGAGGTAGAACAGGACGGCCCGGTGATTATAGAGTATACAAATGGCGACCTGCTTATGATGGAATGCTATGATTAAATAGTGTAAGGCTGAAATATAAAAAAAGGGCGTACTGTTATTACAGTATGCCCTTTTTAAAACTAACCAAATTATCGTTATGGAACCTGAGTGCCTACCGGGTTTTCTTTGGTGTCATTTTCAGTTCCTGTTTTTACAATGGTGTCATTTTTTCTTGCAATAGTATCGCCAATAGGTTCAGATGACATTCCGGCTGTACTGTCTACCGCCTCTACGTCGTCGCCCATTTTGTCATCGTTAGCATCATTTTTATCTTTGCATGATGTTAGCGTAAGGCCTATAATCAGCGCCGATGCAAGCATTGTATTTCTTAAAAAATTAATTTTCATAATTGCGTGGTTTTAAGACTTTGTCTGGTTTATATCTCAAATTTACAGGTTAAAAACGATATAAAAAGTATGCAACTTTATAAAAAAAACATAAATGTTATATCATAAAAAAAAGGACAGCCGATTATGGCTGTCCTTTTAATGTACTCTAATACCTAATTATGGTGTTGGAGCAACTGTATCTGTAGTAGTACCTGTACTATCTGTAGTTGCAGGAGCAACAGTATCAGTAGTTGTAGTAGTTGTTTCAGTTTCAGTAGTCGAAATAGAGTCTGTAGCCGTTGTTGTATCGCCTTCAGTCTTGTTGCTGCCGCATGATGTCAGGGCTAAACCTGCTACCATCAATGCTGTAAAAATTACTTTCTTCATGATTAATTGCTTTAAATTGTGTGGGGTAAAGGTAATCATGTATCATTAAATTTTTCTTATCGTTTTGTTAAAAACACAACTAATAACGCTATGTTAATACGATATCGCCTAAATAAAGTATTTTTTTCTGAAATTTGCAGCACAAACTTAATTTGCAAAATATAATGACAACACTATCAATAGGATGGATAGGCTTAGGTATTATGGGCACGCCCATGTGCAGCCAACTTTTAAATGCAGGCCATAATGTAACTGTTTATAACCGCAGTAAAGATAAGGAACAGGTGTTAGTAAATTTAGGTGCAGCTACTGCCCCTACTCCTGCTGCGCTAATTAAAAATACCGATATCATTTTTATAATGGTTACCGATGATAACGCTATAAGAGAACTTTTTAACGGCGAGGACGGGCTTCTTTCAGGAAAAACATCGGGCAAAATTATTGTAAATATGAGTACAGTTTCACCCGGAATAAGTAAGGAAGTTGCAGCACTTTGTAACGATAACGGTAACCATTACCTTGATGCGCCGGTATCCGGGAGCCAAAAACAGGCCGAAGATGCCCAGCTCGTTATTATGGCCGGTGGCGATGTTACTGCATTTAATACTGCCAGGCCATTATTAGAAAACATAGGAAAAATGGTTGTACATACCGGGGGTATTGGGACAGGCAATACCGCGAAACTTGCTATAAACACCCTTCTTGCCATACAGGCGCAAGGACTTGCCGAGGCCATTAGCTTTGCTTCGCACAATGGTATAGAGGCACAACAGCTGCTCACGCTTATAAACAACAGTGCGCTTGCAAGCACGTTTATTAAAATAAAAGGAGATGCCATTGTAAATAACAATTATAAACCCGCTTTTGCCCTAAGCAACATTGTAAAAGATCTTGGCCTGGCGCAAAATGAAGGCATGACAAGCCCGTTGGGGAGTTTGTCGTTAGATAGCTTTAAAAAGGCCGCTGAAAAATATGGCGATGATGATATTATTGCCATTTATAAAGCACTTTAAAACTAAAATATATACCTACCGCTTTCGTGTTTAGTTGCTAATAGTATAATTGACAAAGGAGAAATATCAAATTTAAAGTTGAGATTTCTCCTTTGTCAAATTAAATAGCAAGCAGAGCTCAGTTAAGGTTCGCTTGGCCCTTTAGGCGATGTTAGCGTGTCCTGCATTTTTATAGCCGGATCGCTCGTGTTTACATTTGCAGGAGAGATATTCATATCGCTCGATGTGCGGTTGTTTGTAGGGTTACCCACAACAATATTATCCTCAGGTGCTCCTTCGGCAGTCTGGTTCATGGCACAAGAAGCAAAGGCTAACCCTACTCCCAGCATCAATCCGATACATTGTGTTTTTGCGTATCTGGTTTTCATAGTATGTTTGTTTTGTTTAAAGGTACGCCACTGCAACAAGTCAAGGTATTAAAGAAAGTATAAAGTTACCTGATCCTTTAGAACCTGCAGCACGAAAACCGATATAAGAAAATAATCTTTTATTTGGTATAAAAATTTATCGAACACCTCCTCATTGTAGAATTTATTTCTTATCTTTGCGTCCTGTATTATTCTGCATAATTCATACTTCATTACTTCAATCATTGCGTGCTAAAGGCACACTCTTAAGATTTGCTGATACGCAAAATTGAATGTTTACCACCGAAAATTTAAAATCTGGTATTAAAAGAGGAACACGCCGTTTTGATTATGATGCTTATATAAAGGGGCGTTTACAGGGTATATACGTAATTGCCTATATTGATGACGAAGCTCCGGAAGATGAGCATTTGACAATATCCTCTATTGAAGATCAACCCACTACAGACACCTTAAATGCTACTGCCGCTGTAACCAAAAAAGTGGAGAAAAATAAGTCTGCAGGTTACGCCACTGTAATGACTGTTAAGTTGGCAAATGTAAATTTAGATAGCCCGACCGAATTTAAACTTTTACCCTTAAGCAACAATTTGGAATTCCCCACACAAGGGCCTACACAAAATTGCAGGGGCGCTCCCATAACTGTTTCCTGACGTTACTATTTAACACCTATACTTCCTGAAGACTTTTGGGCAGGATATTTAGTGCCTTAATGTTCTTTGACATTCTGAATATAAACTATTTAAAAAAAAGCTCTTAGAGGGCATTTTCTTGTTATAGTTCAATGTTTTAGGTTTTATAAAGCCGCAACTTTGCGCTATACTATTAATCAATTGTAAAACATATGCCCATGTCTAAAAAAACCAACATCCTCTACATAGGCCGCAATGCAGAGATAACAACAGTTGTAACCCGCCTTCTTAATAATAACGAAGAATGGTTTGGACTGGGCACCACCCTAGATGCCGAAGCTAAGGAACTCTTCCTGCAACATAAATTTGATATTGTGCTTTTAGGCAACGGAATTACTAAAGATGAAGAAGTACAGTTAAGAGCATTTTTTAAAGGCGAAAACCCTGCTATAAAAATAGTGCAGCACTATGGTGGTGGCAGTGGTTTGCTTAAAAGCGAAATTTTAATTGCTTTAGGCCGGCAGGACGATTTGTAGTTCTTGTCCCAGTTCAATGTTTAAAAATATACAGCGCTTTACCTTTACACCATCAATAATTAAAACTAAACGATCATGGAAAATACAATTTTAGGCCTACACCATATTACTGCTATTGCAGGCGATGCAAAACGTAACTTTAATTTTTACAGCAAAATACTCGGACTAAGGTTTATTAAAAAAACAGTGAATTTTGATGATCCCGGAACGTACCATTTTTACTTTGGCGACGAGGTAGGCAGCGCAGGAACCATACTTACTTTTTTTCCGTGGGGAAGCGGCGTACCGCAGGGACACAGAGGTGCCGGCATGGCGACCGAGATAGGCTACTCTGTGCCAAAAGGCAGCCTGGAATTTTGGGTAGAGCGTTTTGATAAATACAATGTTATATACAACAAGCCGGCAGTAAAATTTGGAGAACGCTACCTAACATTTGTCGATCCTGACGGCTTAAAACTGGAACTCATAGAATCTGGCACAGAAGACACCCGCACACCATGGGAAACTGATGAGGTTAAGGCCGATGTGGCAACAAGGGGTTTCCATAATGTAACCATTACACTAAACAGCATTACCGGTACAGCCGCGGTACTTACAAATATTTTTGGCTACAAGCTAATATCTAAAGAAAGCAACCGTTATCGTTTTGCTACAGATACAGTACCAAATGCAGCATTGGTAGACCTTGTAGAGCTTGAACATGAAAAACTGGGACATGTTGCTAACGGTACCGTACATCACGTTGCCTTCAGGGTTAAAAACGACGAGATATTAATGCACTTTCGTGAAAAAGTAGTAGCCGCAGGCGTTACAATTACCCCGCAAATAGACCGTAACTACTTTCACAGCCTTTATTTTAGAGAACCGGGAGGTGTACTGTTTGAAATTGCTACAGATAATCCAGGCTTCCTGATAGATGAGCCGCTCGAAACACTTGGTACTACATTACAGCTACCTTCAAAATACGAAAGTCGCCGGGAAGAGATTACAGAACATTTAGCGCCACTTAATTAATTAAAAACAATAACGCCCCGCACTACAGCAGGGCGTTATTGTTTATGCTAATCAACGCATTTACAGAGTGAAGTGCGCAACGGCTACGATTACTAAAGCAAGTAAATTATTTATTTAAAAAAATACAAACAGTCTTTTAAAAGCGAAATCGATATAGCCTTTAGTATATCAGGATAATTTCGTAATTTTAAATTTAATAAAACATAAAATGTCAAATATTAACCTAATTATAGAGGAGCGCCCTGCAAGTATTGGTAACTTTTTAGTGGGCAGGCTTTTACCATTTAAAGATAAACGCACTGTGGGTCCCTTTGCCTTTATAGATCACATGGGCCCTGCGGCACTTAGCGATCATGAAAATCTTGATGTAGGTCCGCATCCACATATTGGGTTGTCTACGCTAACTTATTTGTTTGAGGGCAGTATAGTGCACCGCGATAGCCTGGGCACTGTAATGGAAATTACTCCCGGACAGGTAAACTGGATGACATCCGGCAAGGGTATTGTACATTCTGAACGTACACCCGAGCGGTTGCGCCAAACCGATAAGTTTTTGCACGGCCTGCAAATATGGGTAGCATTACCTAAGCACCTGGAGCAAATGGAGCCTTCCTTTGCCCACGTTACAGAAGATGAACTGCCCGTTTGGGACCTAGATGGCGTAACAATAAAACTTATTGCCGGTGAGGCAATGGGTAAAAAATCGCCTGTTCCTGTGTACAGCCCCTTATATTTTTTAGAGTTAAAAAGCACTACTACACAAAAGGTATCTATAGGCAGTGGCCTTTATGGCGAGAGCGGCCTGTATATATTAGATGGTAGTATAGAAAGCGATGGCAACACTTTTTTACCCAAGCAACTGCTTGTGGCAAAAGATAGTTCTATTTGCGAGTTTACCATGAAAGAAAATACTACGCTTTATATTTTCGGCGGAGAGCCATTGCCGGAACCCCGCCATATTTACTGGAATTTTGTGGCCTCGTCTACAGCGATTATAGAAGATGCTAAGCAGCGGTGGATAACGCAGGAGTTTCCTAAAATACCAAATGAGACAGGATATGTTCCGCTACCGGAGCAAAACCTTAATTTTAATTTAAAGAAATAACGTATGGATATTCAACATTATGATGATGGTATTAAAGGCCATTTTAAAGCAACAGAAGGTGAACAGGAAGCAGGTATCATGACCTATAGCTTTACCGGTGAGAACGAGATTACTATAGAGCACACGGTAGGAAATCCTGAGTTTAAAGGTGTAGGCTTAAAGCTGTTAGACAGGGCCGTGGCACACGCCAGGGCAAACAGTCTTAAAATTGTACCGCAATGCCCATTCGCGAAAAAAATGTTTGATCGCAAGCCGGAAATACACGACGTACTGGCTCCTGAAACAGACATTTAGAAATTAATATATACAACACACCACCACCAGCAATTAATATCAAATCCCCCAGGATTTATGTACTTACCTAAAAATGTTGTTTTTATTACAGGCGCCTTCATTACACACAAATGCTGGGATGCATGGAAAGCCTATTTTGAAGCGAAGGGCTACATAACAACGGCACCGCCGTGGCCCTACAAAAGTGGCACCGTACAGGAACTGCGCGACCGCCGGCCTAACGACAGAGATCTTGCTGCGCTGAGGCTCTCGCAGCTTGTAGAACATTATGCGGACATAATTAAGGCTATGCCCGAAAAACCTATCGTTGTAGGGCATTCGCTTGGCGGGCTTATTGTACAAATATTGGTAAACAGGGAGCTTGTTGCGGCGGGCGTAGCCATACACTCTGTACCACCAAAGGGTGTTTTTTCTTTCGAGTGGCCTTTTCTTAAAGCGATATGGAAACCGCTTGGCTATTTTACATCGGTAAATAAAACATACATGATGAGCCTGAAAGAATGGAAACATGCCTTTACAAACGGCATGACTAACGAGAAGCAACTACTTGGATATGAAGAAAATGCAATACCGGAATCTAAGCGGGTGCTAAGGGATGCACTGGGTAAAGCTGCAGTAATTGATTTTAATAAGATACACCCACCCCTTCTCTTTATTACCGGCAGCAGAGATAATATAGCGCCTAATTCTTTAAACTATGAAAATTATATAAAGTATAATAAAGATCATTCAATTACTGACTACAAAGAGTTTAATGGCAAAAACCATTTTGTAATTGGTTTACCCTCCTGGCACGACGAAGCAGATTATATACTATCGTGGCTTGATATTTTGAGACACAATTAACAGCGTTTGCTGTACATTGATGAATCTTAAAAAACAGGCATAATATGTAAATAACTTTACAAAAACAGGCATGCCGGCATTACGACCAAAAGGAGCTTACCAAAATGTGACCTCTTATTTTAGCGTAGTATGCCAGCGTAGCATATAGACTACCCTATTTATTATCCAGGTACTGCTTAAGGTCAGAAATTGTTTTAATATGCAGGTCATCCATTTGCTTGTGGCGCATCATTAAAGCGTATGAGTTATTAAAACCGATGGGCTTTAACCATTTAATGGCAAATTTCTGTTGAAATTGATCGTTGACATAATTGTATGTCTTCTGCTCACTTTTAGTAACGTCATTTAAAACGTTTTTAGCTGGTTGCAAAAGCACTAAAAGCCCGGTACCGGTATACTCTACATACAGGTCTATCTGGTTGTTGGTTAGAGCATCAAAGCATATCTTGGTTCCGCCCAAACCTGTCTTAGTCTCTACAGTATAATCTGTAGTACCTTCTATAAGCATGCTATACATCTGTGCCAATATATACTGCTCACCAAAAATCTTAGACCCTATCTTTACAACGCCGGCATTACCGTTACGCGAGTTTTTATATAACCCTGCCCGAACCAAAAAATCTTTGGCAACTCTTTCCGGTGTTTGATGAAGATGATCGGTGCGGTAATTTAGATCGGTCATTATAGAATCATTAATTCTACCCGCGAGAAGGTTAAGTGCACCTTCAAGCGCAGGAAACTTTGCCAAAGACGATTCCCTCACTATCGGCGCAGCATAGTACGGAGGAAATATCTTTTTATCATCTGTTACAATTTTCAGGTCAAATGCCTTAAGCCTTCCATCGGTAGAATAGCCGCTTATAACATCCAGCTCTTTAGAGTATGCGGCTTTATACATTACAGCATCACTAATAACAATGGTATGGATCTTTAAGCCGTAAACAGATCGTAATCCTAAGTCGCCATCCTGCCTTCCCATAAATTCCGGCGTAAATCCGGCAGTAAGCGATGATGCATATGTTTTCGGAATAATATAAAAGGTACCCAAGACAATTATTAATACCGGAAAAACATACAAGACGAGGCGCATTTTTTTAAAATCCATTTTTTGCAAAAGTGCCAGCAATGCATCTAATATAATGGCCAGTAACGCAGCCGGAATTGCCCCTGCAAGAATCATGTTGGTGTTATTGAGAGAGATACCTCCAAATATAAATTCTCCCAGGCCGCCCGCAGCAATATAAGATGCCAGTGTTGCAACACCCACATTTATAACAGTAGCTGTGCGAACGCCTGCCAAAATAACCGGCATAGCCAGCGGAAGTTCTACATTGGTCAGCACCTGCCATTTACTCATTCCTAAGGCTTTGGCGGCTTCTGTCACGTGGCTGTCAACACCGGTAATGCCGGTATACGTATTTCGGATTATCGGCAGCAAAGCATAAATTAGCAATGCCAAAATAGCGGGTTTAGCACCAATGCCCAATAGCGGAATCATAAACCCCAGCAATGCAATACTGGGAATGGTTTGCAGCACGCCCGCCACCCCAAGCACACTACCCGAAAAGCTACGTTTGCGGGCAATAAAGATACCAAGCGGAAGCCCTATGGCTATTGCCAGCAGTAATGAAATGAACGTAAACCCAACATGCTGCAGGGTTTGGGTAAGCAATTTATCCTGCTGCTCTGCAATAAACTGCCATAAGGTTTGCTGTTGCTCATTCATGGCTGCTGCGGTTTTGATAGTTATTAAACGCAGTGGTAACGGCATTAAAATCAATGGTTTTCATTTCTCCGGCAAAATTGCGTACTTGTAGATATTTTTTGTTTTCAGATTTAAACAGTTCCAAAGCGGTCCATACACTCATATCCGCAGAAAGATTTTCTTTGCCTGATAACGCATTATTGTTAGGCAAAAATTTCCAGACATCCTGTAGTGTAACTACTTTAAACTCGAGCGCAAGTCGCTGGCCGTCCAGAAATGTCTTTACAAAATCGTTAGCCGGTTTATAAAGAAGTTCTTTTGGGGTACCTGTTTGTACAATTACACCTTTATCCATGAGGCTAATCCGGTCCCCCAGTTCAAAAGCTTCCTGCACGTCATGTGTTACCATTACAATCGTTTTTCGCTTTAATTCTTCGAGTGCTTTAAACTCTGCCTGTATGCTGGCGCGGGTAACATTATCGAGTGCGCCAAAGGGTTCATCCATTAATAAAACGGGAGGATCTGTAACCAGCGCACGCGCCAGCCCTACCCGCTGCTGTTGCCCGCCACTTAGCTCATGCGGAAATTTGGTAAGGCAGTTTTTGGGCAAATGCAGTTTTTCTACCAGTTCTTCTATACGGCTGTTTGTCTTTTGCTTATCCCACTTTAGCAGTTTAGGCACTACCGCAATATTTTGCTGAATGGTATAATGCGGAAACAACCCAATGTTTTGCATGACGTAACCTATGCCGCGCCGCAGTAGTTCCGGATTCTCTTTGGTAATATCCTTGCCATCAATAATTACTGAACCTGAGTCAGGCTCTATTAACCTATTGATCATTTTAAGCGTCGTAGTCTTGCCACAGCCACTGGTTCCCAGCAATATAAGATTTTCACTTTCGGCTACATTCAGGCTAACCTTATGCACTGCCGGTATGTTATTAAAGCTTTTGCTTACGCCTTTTAATTCTATCATTTATAGCACGCCTGTTATTGTAGACTATAAATGTAATAAATTAAGGTTGTACCTTACTATTGTCTCTGCAATTACCCTTATTTATCATTACAAATAAATACATAAAATGCGATAAATTTTAGTATTTTCGAACCCACAATCTTACTATATGCTTATAAAAGTTTTTGGGAGCGCCGTGTTTGGAGTAGAAGCTACTACCATTACCGTAGAAGTTAATATTGACAAAGGCGTAGGTTACCACCTCGTGGGCCTTCCGGACAATGCCGTTAAAGAAAGTAGTTACCGCATTGCCGCTGCCCTAAAGAATAATGGCTACAGCCTGCCCGTAAAAAAGATAACTATAAATATGGCTCCGGCCGATTTACGCAAAGAAGGATCTGCTTACGATCTTACCCTTGCCATAGGTATCCTTGCGGCTTCAGGACAAATAAAATCTGACGAAGTAGATAAGTATATTATTATGGGCGAGATGTCGCTCGATGGCAGCCTTCAGCCTATAAAGGGTGTACTGCCCATTGCTATAAAAGCCAAAGAAGAAGGTTTTAAAGGCTTTTTCCTGCCGAAACAAAATGTAAAAGAGGCGGCCATTGTTGCCGGGCTCGACTGCTACGGACTGGAAAACGTTACCGAAATTATCGACTTTTTTGAAGGCCGTGGCACTATCGAACCTACAACTATAAATGTTCGTGAAGAATTCTATAAAACCCTCGACTTCCCTGAATTTGATTTTAGCGATGTTAAGGGACAGGAATCTATAAAACGCTGTATGGAAATTGCAGCGTCCGGTGGGCACAACATTATTTTGATAGGCCCACCCGGTGCCGGTAAAACAATGCTGGCTAAACGCTTACCAAGTATTTTGCCTCCCATGACGTTACGTGAAGCGTTAGAAACCACAAAGATACACAGTGTGGCCGGTAAGTTAAAGAATGTGGGATTGATGAACCAAAGGCCGTTCAGGAGTCCGCATCATACAATTTCAAATGTGGCACTTGTTGGCGGTGGAAGCTACCCGCAACCGGGAGAAATTAGCATGGCGCACAACGGTGTTTTATTCCTTGACGAGTTGCCCGAATTTAAACGCGACGTTCTTGAAGTAATGCGCCAGCCGCTTGAAGACCGCGAGGTAACCATAAGCCGCGCTAAATTTACTATTACCTATCCATCGAGCTTTATGCTCGTGGCAAGTATGAACCCAAGCCCGGGAGGTTATTTTAACGACCCCGATGCTCCGGTAAGTTCGTCACCACATGAAATGCAGCGCTACCTTAGTAAAATATCCGGCCCGTTATTAGACCGTATAGATATTCATATTGAGGTTACACCGGTTCCCTTTGAGAAATTAAGCGATAATGGCAAGGCCGAAAGCAGCGTAGATATTCGCGCCCGTGTTACCCGTGCGCGTGAAATACAAACCGCACGTTTTGAGCAGTTTGAAAACGTTCACTACAACGCCCAGATGAACACCAAACAAATAAGGGAATATTGCCAGCTCGATGAGGCCTCGCTCCTGCTGCTTAAAACAGCCATGGAAAAACTTAACCTATCGGCACGGGCATATGACAGAATATTGAAGGTGTCACGCACTATTGCCGACCTTGATAACTCTGAAAATGTTTGTCCGCAACATATATCCGAAGCGATACAGTATCGTAGTTTGGATAGAGAGGGTTGGTTGGGATAGTGCATTACTAAAAGAACATTAATAACACCAATAATAAATTTTAATTGGTCTTTAATGGCAAATATATCCTACGTGAAGGAGTATACTGTAGTATTTTAAAATCTGAAACTGAAAAGTTTGCATCTAAGGTTATAGCTGCTGTTCTTCATAAATAATTGTAAATGCACTAAAGCAACCAATCATAAAAAACACACAAAATTAACGTGTAGATTTCCGAACCAAAAAATAACGCTTTACTTTTAATAACTTTATATACCAAATTACAAATTATGGGACTATTTAATGCCATTATGGGCAACGCTTCGGAAGTAGATATTGTAAAACTTAGGGAAGAATATACCCCAATACTCGTGCCGGGAGAAAACATTGAAAAAGCTTTTAAAGTAATACGCGATATGTTCGTTTTTACAAACAAACGTTTTATTTTAGTTGATAAACAAGGTATTACCGGTAGCAAAGTAGAATATTTATCTATACCTTACAGCAGCGTAATCAAATTTAGTAAAGAAAGCGCAGGATTGATGGATCTTGATGCCGACCTTAGAATATGGGTGCGTGGCGAGGTGCAGCCTATTGTAAAGAAATTTGGTAAAGACAATAACATTAACGAAGTGTACCAACTATTAGGACAACATATTTTGGGCTAAACCAAAACTATACTATTATACACTTAGCCAAAACCAAAAGTTTTGGCTTTTTTATTACTTATGGAAGAACATGGATATTTTGAGACAGAAAATTATAATTACATATTACTTATTGCAGGTATTGTAGCCCTTTTTGCCGCTATTATACCGGTACTGCTGCAAAAAAAATATACATCGGCACCTATAATTTATCTTATAATAGGCGCAGCAGTATATGCCCTTGCAAGTAATTATGAAATAAAGCCTTTAGATCACCTTGAGGAAATAAAACATATTACAGAATTTGTAATTTTAGTGGCATTGGCCAATGCCGGGCTTCGGATAAAGGAGCCCTTTAAATGGAAAACCTGGAAAAATGCCTTTAGGTTATTGGCAATAGCAATGCCCATAACTATCGTGGCAGCAACGTTTTTAGGCTGGTGGATTGTAGGGCTTGCCCCTGCTACGGCATTACTGTTTGGCGCCCTCATATCGCCTACAGATCCTGTACTCGCATCAGAGCTGCAAACATCTGAACCGGGCGAAGAAGATACATCGCAAAGCAAACTTGGCCTCACTGCCGAAGCCGGGGTTAATGATGGCCTCGCCTTTCCGTTTACGTACCTTGCTATTTTTGCCGCCACAAAAGGTCTTGACTATAAAAGCTGGATAGGCGAATGGCTGTTGCATGAGTTTGTAATAAAAATAGCTCTTGGAGTAATTGTGGGCCTTATTACCGGTTGGCTGTTATGCAAAGTTGTCTTTTCTATAAGCAGCGACCACCGCACATTAGGGCGCATAAGCCGCGGTATATTGTCGGTAGCGTTACTCTCGTTGCCTTATGCGGTAACAGAATATGTAGGTGGGTATGGCTTTCTTGCTGTATTTTTTGCTGCCTGTATGTTTAGCAATTACGAGAAACACTCAAAACACATAAGTAGCCTGCACAACTTTAACGAAGAACTGGAAAGCTTTGTAGTGGCGGTAATATTCATTACCATTGGATTCTTTATCGCCTTTCATTACAGGATACTATTCGATATCGAAATTATTGGCACAGCCGTTATAATGGTACTTGTAGTGCGCCCCATTGCAGGATTTCTGTCTCTTATAAATACAGAGCTCAACCCCTTTCAAAAGTTTGTGTTATCGTTCTACGGTATTCGTGGTATTGGTTCATTGTACTATCTCGCCTATGCACTTGCAGCAGCACCCTTTGCCGATCCTAAAAAATTAATCGCAGTAACTACAGCAACTATATTTTTCTCTGTAATAATTCACGGTATTACTGCCCGCCATGCACAAAAGCGAATCAGGAAATACGATTTTAATTAATACCGGTTAATCATAAAATACAAAAGCCGCCTGAAAAAGTTTTCAGGCGGCCTTTGTATACAGGTTTGTCAATCTTAGTTTTTGTTCTCTAATAATGGTACAAACCTAAACTCGCCAAACTCATGCTTTTCAAATTGGGTTTCGTTTTTTCGAATCAGCATTGTCATAATTTGTGCCTCCCCTTCATTCCCAACGGGTATAACAAGCCTCCCGCCCACTTTTAGCTGCGCCATAAGCGGCTGCGGTATCATAGGAGCGCCGGCAGTAACTATAATACTATCAAATGGGGCATAATTAGGCAGTCCCTTATACCCATCGCCAAAGGTTAATAACTTTGGCCTAATGTTTAGCTTGGGCAAAAGCAGTGATGTTGATTTAAAAAGTTCATTTTGCCGTTCTATACTAAACACTTTTGCGCCCATGGTATACAGCACAGCAGTCTGATAGCCGGAGCCTGTACCTATTTCGAGTACTTTATCATCCTTTTTAACTTCGAGCAACTGGCTCTGAAAAGCCACAGTATAGGGCTGCGAAATAGTTTGCCCTGCCCCTATGGGGAAAGCTTTGTCCTGGTAGGCATAATCTTCAAAACCGGAGTTTAAAAACAGGTGCCTTGGTATTTTTTTAATGGCTTCCAGCACATTTTTATCTGTAATACCTTTTTGAGATAAAACAGAAGCGAGCTGATTACGAAGTCCCTGGTGTTTGGCGGTGTCTTTCAAAGTGCAGATATTGTTTGGGGGTAAAATTAGCAAACAAATTTGAGAAATTCCAACTCTGCCGCACATCTCTTCCTGATTATAAAACATCGATTGCGCTGCGCTCTTTTGCCCGCTTTAGTTTGGATTATCAAAGTAAATAATGTTATTTTTGATAAAAATTTATTATTATGCTAAAAGTTGGCGTTTTAGGCGCGGGACATCTGGGAAAGATACACCTGCGTTTGCTCAACCAGTCCCAAAAATATGAACTTGTAGGTTTTTACGACCCTAACAGTGATAATGCAGATAAAGTGGCCAAGGAATGCGGTTACCAAAAATTTGACTCGATAGCCCAATTAATTGCGGCTGCAGATGTTATAGATATTGTAACTCCTACCCTCTCGCATCATGAATGTGCCGTAGAGGTTATAAAGGCGGGCAAGCATGTATTTATAGAAAAACCAATTGCCAATACTATTGAAGAGGCCGACGAGATACTGCAGCTTGCAAACCAGTATAACGTAAAAGGCCAGGTGGGCCATGTAGAGCGCTTTAACCCGGCTTTTACGGCTACGAAAGATAAAATAGAGAACCCAATGTTTATAGAAACACACCGTCTTGCCGAGTTTAACCCTCGCGGCACGGATGTACCTGTAGTATTGGACCTTATGATACACGACATTGACGTTATTTTAAGCGTGGTAAAATCGAAGGTTAAGAGTATTAATGCCAGTGGCGTTTCTGTAATTAGCGATACCCCGGATATTGCAAATGCCCGTATTGAATTTGAGAACGGCTGTGTGGCAAACCTTACTGCAAGCCGCATCTCTATGAAAAACATGCGCAAGTCGCGCTTTTTCCAAAAGGATGCTTATATTTCTGTCGACTTTTTAGACAAGGTTTGCGAAGTGGTAAAGATGAAGGATGCACCGGAAGTTCCAGGAGATTTTGATATGATACTACAAAATGCAGAAGGCATTAAAAAACAAATATACTTTGATAACCCTGATGTAGCGGCAAACAACGCCATACTTGATGAGCTTGAAACTTTTGCTGACGCTATTAACAACAATACTACACCGGTAGTAACGCTGGAAGACGGGACAGAGGCATTAAGGGTTGCTTATAAAATCATCGACTGTTTTAAGAAATAAATTTAAATAATTATTCTGCAATCCCTGCAGGTTCCCGTATAGGGATTAGGGGCTTACACCATGAAAAACATAGCAGTAATAGGTGCCGGAACTATGGGCAACGGCATAGCACATGCATTTGCACAAAGCGGGTTTAGCGTTAAACTTATTGATGTATCTGAAAAATCGTTAGATAAAGGTATGAACACCATTGCGGCCAACCTGGACAGGATGGTAGCTAAGGGTACAATTACTAACGAAGAAAAAATGAACACCATAGGCAATATTATTACCTATACTGATATTGAAGACGGTGTAATTAATGTAGACCTTGTAGTTGAGGCTGCTACAGAGAATGTAGACCTTAAACTTAAAATATTTAAAGACCTTGATAAGTTTTGCGATGAGCGTACTGTTCTGGCAACCAATACATCGTCTATATCAATCACACAAATTGCTGCGGTAACTAACAGGCAGGATAAGGTTATAGGGATGCATTTTATGAACCCTGTGCCTATCATGAAACTGGTAGAGATAATACGCGGGTACAATACATCAGATGAGGTTACTAACGAGATTATGGCATTATCTGAACAACTGGGCAAAACTCCTGTTGAGGTTAACGATTATCCTGGATTCGTGGCTAACCGCATCCTTATGCCCATGATAAATGAAGCTGTAGAAACACTTTACAATGGCGTTGCCGGCGTATATGAGATAGATACCGTTATGAAACTGGGTATGGCGCACCCCATGGGTCCGCTACAATTAGCCGATTTTATTGGCCTTGATGTTTGCCTGTCTATACTTCATGTAATGCACGATGGTTTTAAAAATCCTAAGTATGCGCCATGCCCGTTACTGGTAAATATGGTACGTGCGGGTAAACTTGGTGTAAAATCAGGCGAAGGGTTTTATGACTATAGCGAAAGCAAAAAGGCAGAGAAAGTAGCGCGTCAGTTTACTAAATAATTTTCAGTCGCAATCCAGCTTGTCATTTTGATGGAGTGCCGCGAAACCGAAAAAGCTCCATTTTGTACTAAGTATATTAACTTCAAATAACTTTTTGGCCTGAAACTTTAAACAACAAACCTTTTGGCAAAAATAGTCCCTTTTAAAGCAGTACGCCCGGCACGGGATAAAGTGAGTTTAGTAACATCACGTTCTTATGACGAATACAGCCCTGCAGAGCTGGCGTCTCAGCTGGACTATAACCCTTTTTCGTTTCTCCATATACTCCAGCCGGCATACATAAACCAGCAAAAAGCTTCGGCAGAAACAAGGTTTAAGTCTGTTCATACAAAATATTCTGATTTTAAGAATGAAGAAATATTAAAACAGGAACAGAAGCCGGTGTTCTATTTGTACGAAATTCAGAGTAAGAACCGGGTCTACACAGGCATTATTGCCGGTACAGCTATAGAAGACTATCAAAATAACGTGATTAAAAAACACGAAGATACCCTGCCCTATCGTGTAGAGTATTTTAAGGACTACCTGCACCAAACGGGATTTAATACAGAGCCGGTACTAATAACATATCCTGAAAACCTTGCGCTTAAAAAATGGAAATCTACCCGCAAGCAACGAAGGCCATTATACTTATTCTCATCTCTTAACCGCGATAAGCATACTTTATGGCGTATAAAAGATGATATAGAAATAGCCTGGCTGCAAACTCAGTTTGAGGGTATGGACAGTCTTTATATTGCCGACGGACACCACCGATCGGCTTCCGCTGAGTTGCTGTATGAGCAAAATAAGGCTTCAGGCAACGAGAACCTGAACTATTTTATGAGCTTTCTTATCTGCGAAAGCGACCTTAAAATTTATGAGTATAACCGGATTATCCATGACCTTAACGGGCACAGTAAAAAGCAGTTTCTCGACGCTTTAGCTAAAGATTTTAGTGTAGAGAACAAGCATATGGAACTGTGGAAACCGGAGGAGAAATTCCATTTTGGGATGTACCTTGATGGCGAATTCTATGCGATAAAATTAAAAGATATCAAATTTCAATCGGTTAGAGAGGCGCTTGATGCACAGATACTTTATAACAAAGTACTTAAACCATTACTTGCTATACATGATTTGCGTAATGATGAACGCATAGAGTATATTCCCGGCAGTAAGCCTATTACCGCCATTAAAGAAATTATAGATGGAGGCGACTATCAGGTTGGCTTTATACTCTACCCAGCAAGCATACAGGAAATAAAACAACTTGCCGATAATAACCTTATCATGCCACCAAAAAGTACGTATATTGAACCTAAGTTCAGGAGCGGATTAGTGGTATATGAATTGTGATTTAATTTTAGAATTTGAACTCCAGATTTTATAAGGTGCTTAAATAAAAAACATGTCAATACAAAATAACATACTCGAAATAAAAAACACACTTCCTGAACATGTTACCCTTGTAGCAGTATCTAAAACCAAGCCTGTACCTGATTTGATGGAGGCTTATGATGCCGGCCAACGCATTTTTGGGGAGAACAAAATACAGGAAATGGCCGATAAGCACGAGCAGATGCCAAAGGATATAGCGTGGCACATGATAGGCCACGTGCAAAGCAATAAGGTAAAATATATGGCTCCTTTCGTGAGCCTCGTTCATGGTGTTGACAGCCTGAAACTATTAGCCGAAATTAATAAACAAGCTGCTAAAAATGGCAGGATTATTGACTGTTTATTGCAAATGCATATAGCAGAAGAAGATACAAAATTTGGTTTGGACGAAAGCGAGCTGCAGCAGTTGCTGGCATCGGAAGAGTTTAAAGAGATGGAAAACATCAGGGTAACCGGCCTTATGGGTATGGCAACCTTTACCGAGGATAAAGCACAGATAACCAAAGAATTCAGCCATCTTAAAGCTACCTTTGATACAATAAAGGCAATGCCGGAATCTTTAAACCTAAAACCTGAAGTTCTATCTATGGGTATGAGTGGCGACTACAAGATTGCTATTGATCACGGTAGTACTATGGTAAGGATAGGCAGCAGTATTTTTGGCAGCCGATAAGCTCGCTACTTCATTAAGGGGAACTTCGCACAACTGAAAAATGCAGCAATAATAGTATCTTTGTATAATGATTATTAGGAACCAGAAATCGAAAATTTACGATAACAATTACCCCTTTTGGGGTTAGGGGGCAGTTTATGTACGCAATACTTGACATAGAAACGACGGGTGGACAATTTAATGAAGAGGGAATTACCGAGATTGCCATTTACAAATTTGACGGCCATGAGGTTACAGACCAGTTTATAAGCCTTGTTAACCCAGAAAAAGATATACAGCCCTTTGTGGTAAAGCTTACCGGTATTAACAATGCCATGCTGCGCAGTGCACCTAAGTTTTATGAAGTGGCTAAACGAATTATAGAAATTACAGATGGTTGTATAATTGTGGCACACAATGCCCAGTTTGATTACCGCATACTGCGTACAGAGTTTGGCCGCCTGGGCTACGATTTTGAACGCCAGTCGCTTTGCACGGTAGAATTATCTCAAAAACTTTTGCCGGAACAAACGTCGCACAGCCTTGGCAAGCTTGTACGTGCACTGGGTATACCCATGAGCGACAGGCACCGCGCTACCGGAGATGCCTTGGCCACTGTACAGTTATTTAAGCTTTTACTCGATAAAGATGTAGAGAAAGAAATTGTAAAAAGCCTTGTAAAAAGCGAAACTGCGCAGCAAAAGAAAGGGATTTCTACAAAGCTGCTCGATATGCTTAACGGCATACCTGCTATTACCGGCGTATACTACATTTATAAAGAAAATGGCGACCTTATATACATTGGCAAAAGCCGAAATATAAAGAAACGCGTTAACCAGCATTTTACCGGTACTTCAAGAAGGTCTAAGCGCATTCAGCGTGATGCCTTTACAGTAACGTATGAAGAGACCGGCAGCGAACTTATTGCCTTGCTAAAAGAGTGTCAGGAAATAAAAGTTAACCAACCCCTGCTTAACAGATCGCAGAAGAAAGCAATTTTTCCGTGGTCGTTATACGCCACAAAAAACACCGAAGGTTATATGGTGCTGAGCATTACTAAAAGCGATGGCCGCAAGAAGGAGATAATTTCATTTTCGGGCGTTGCAGAAGGTAAGAATGCAATGATAAAGATTACCGAGAAATATAACCTGTGCCAAAAAATAAATGGCTTAGACCCATCGGTTACAGATGCTTGTTTTCCTTATGGCACCGGCAACTGCAATGGTGGTTGTATTGGTGCTGAGCCCCATACAGAATATAATGTCAGGGTTACTGAGTTTATTAATTTCAACTCGTTTAACGGACAAACCATGGCCATAATAGACCGCGGCCGGGTGGTAGATGAACGCAGCGTGGTACTTATAGAAAATGGAAAATATAGAGGATACGGATTTTATAAACTTAACTATCAGCTAAATAATCTTGACATCCTTAAAAACATCCTTGTACCTATGGATGATACAAAAGATGCTAAAAGCATAATAAGAGGTTACTTACGTAAAAATAAGAACTTAAAAATAGTACGCTTTTAAGCTATTTAGTACTTTTATGCAATGCAGGAAAACCAACCCATAAAACGCGTACTTATTCCAGAAGAGTTCCGTAAAAAGCTACATACAATTATTTATGAAGCCGACACGGGTGCAGGGAAATTATTTGATATTATACTACTGTGCGTTATATGTATTAGCATTGTGGCGGTTATGCTGGAAAGTGTGGCATCTATAAAAATTGTTTACGGCCGCCCTCTCGCCATTATAGAATGGGTAATTACTGTTTTGTTTACACTCGAGTACATAGGCCGTATTATAGCTGTAAAACAACCTTTCAGGTATATATTTAGCTTTTATGGCGTGGTAGATCTTTTAGCTACTATGCCTAAATATATAGGTTTGCTGTTCCCTGGCACGGGTTTTCTGATCGCTATTAGAGCCATACGCCTTTTAAGGGTTTTCAGGATACTAAAACTCCATACGTTTGTGGGTGCCTCAAATCAGCTAACCGATGCATTAAAAAAGAGTCGTACAAAAATTGCCGTTTTTCTTTTTAGTGTGGTGGTGGTTTGCATTATAATGGGTACGCTTATGTACATGATAGAGGGCCCTGCCAGTGGCTTTACCAGCATACCTGTAAGCGTATACTGGACTATTGTTACCCTAACAACCGTAGGCTTTGGAGATATTACTCCCCTTACACCCCTTGGCCAGTTTTTTTCTACTATAATCATGATAATGGGTTACGGAATAATCGCGATACCTACCGGTCTTGTTACTGCGCAATTCATGAACGAAAAGGCGCATTTAAACACACAGGCATGCCCCAATTGCGGTACCCATCAGCATCGCGACGACGCTAAATTTTGTTACAACTGCGGCGCCAGCCTTAAATAAGTGTTCCATTATTTATCTATTTATATAGATTACAAGTGTGTATATCAGATAAACACATGAAATTGTAAAAAAGGCGTATCCAAAATAGTTGTAATTTTTCTTTTGCGGATATTTCTTTCCGTATTTATAACTTGTAACAAAAAAAATAACCATTAATGTGGTAAAGGTTATTATTAAAAAGTTTATAGAAAAATACTCAGGTTTAATAAAAACAAGTAGACAAAGTGCAAATAGTAAAAATAATGAAATGGAATAAACTTTATCGATATATTTCATAAGGCTAAATTTACTGATTGTAATAACACTTTCTTAAGAACTTTAGGTGCTAACCGTTCCAGATATTTCTATAAGTTGGATTATATAAAATTATCATTCTCTGAGATCCGGATTATCGGGCAATGTTGGTTATAATTATTGCGATTTTAATTATAATTATACTTAGGAGAAGATAAATACTTTCATTGTTCGATGCCAAAGGTATTGTTTTTCCGGTATTGCACGATAACTCATATTTTTTATTTTTATTTTAATTTTTAAGCAGAAATTATCGAATTTTGACATTCTGAAAACATTATTTACTAATACCATTAATGGAAAACTTACATTTTAAAAACCTTATAGTGGTAATAGGCCCTACAGCCATTGGCAAAACGGCATTGGCCATCAAAATTGCACAATATTATAATTGCGAAATAATCTCGGCAGACAGCAGGCAGTTTTTTAAAGAAATGAGCATAGGTACTGCAGTTCCGTTAGCAGAAGAACTTGAGGGGGCACCACATCATTTCATTCAGAATATTTCTATTTTCGATGAGTACACGGTGGGCGACTATGAGCGCGATTCTCTAGCTAAACTTGATGAATTGTTCTTAAAAAATGACTATGCGGTACTCGTTGGTGGTTCCGGACTGTATATCGATGCTGTTTTAAAAGGCTTTGATGATTTTCCTGACGTTGACCCATCTGTGCGTGAAGCACTAATTTCTGAATATGAAAAGCAAGGCATAGTGTTTTTACAACAAAAATTACAAGAGCTCGACCCGGTGCATTACGAAAAAGTGGCGAAGGAAAATCCGCAACGTTTAATGCGTGCCTTAGAGGTATGTATTGGCTCCGGCCGTCCCTACTCTTCTTTTTTAAACATTAAAAAAAACAGCCGTACCTTTACACCTGTTATTATTGGGCTCGAAGCCGAACGCCAAATTATGTATGACCGGATTAACCAACGGGTAGATATTATGGTTGAGGCCGGGCTCGTTGATGAAGCAAGGAAATTGTATTTGCATAAAAATTTGAACGCTTTGCAAACTGTGGGCTACAGAGAACTGTTCTGTTATTTTGACGATGAGTTTACCCTGCCCATAGCTTTAGAAGAAATAAAGAAAAATACTCGACGCTTTGCTAAACGGCAAATGACCTGGTTTAAACGTACAGAGGGTGCAAAGTGGTTCGACTTTGAAACACCAGGCACGGAAATTATAAATTACATAGAAGAGAAAACAAATGCCAATATCTGAAAATTTTACGTCGGTATATTCTCACGACTGGGAAATAAACTTTTTGCAATGCACTCCTAACGGCTTGCTAAAGCATACCGAGTTGTGCAATATACTACAGCTTACCGCGGGTTATCATGCAGAATCTGGCGGTATAAATTTTACAGATATGCAACTTCACGATCAGGCATGGGTATTAAGCCGTATGCGCGTAGAAATTGATGAATTACCAAAATGGACAGAAACCATTACAGTTACCACCTGGATTTATGACTTACAGGGTTCGCGATCTATAAGGGCATTTGAGGTACATGTGGGTGGCCGTAAGATTATAGGATCGGTTACCTATTGGGCGGTATTTAACACCAGGCTTCGAAAAGCCGAAACGCTTGCCCTGCCCCATGAGCATGTTATAAAATATCCGGAACGGAAAGCTACCGCAGAGTCGTTTAAAAAAGTAGATTTAAACCGGGAATTTGCGCTGAATATCGAACGTAAAGTTATGCTATCTGACGTTGATATTGTTAATCATGCCAATAACGTAAAATATTTAGAGTGGTGCCTCGACAACATCGACCCACGCCCTATTTTAAAGCAGCAGCTAAAAAGCTTCGACATGAACTTTATGCGGGAGCTGAAGTTAGGCGATGCTGTTAAACTATTTTCTGTAAACGAGGAAGGCGCAACGGTTTTTACAATAAATAAGGATGACAAGCCCTGTTTCGCGTTAGAACTCGGGTGGAAGTAATTTTCTCTAACTTTAAAATATATAATAAAAAAAGAGATTCTCCCTTACGTTGGAACAGCATTCTGTACAGTAACGCCACCCAAGAGTAAAAAAAGAATCTCTAAAATTATACAAACAGTTTCCTGTTCTTATTTTTCTTCAGCTACTTTGTTTTTTACAACAAGCCTGAAACCTTCACCGTGAATGTTAAGTATCTCTACATCTTCATCTACTTTAAGGTATTTTCTTAATTTGGCAATGTAAACATCCATACTCCTTGAAGTAAAGTAGTTATCATCTCTCCAAATTTTAGTTAATGCAAGCTCTCTTGGCATAAGGTCATTTTCATGCAGGGCAAGCATTTTTAGCAGTTCGTTTTCTTTTGGAGAAAGCTTTATAGGCTCATCATTTTCAAAAGTAAGGAAACGCAGTTTAGAGTTCAGGTGCAACTTACCAATCTGAAATTCAAATTTAGAGTTGTCCGTTTTAGTTTCAGATGCTTTTCTCTGTATAATGGCTTTAATTTTCATTAAAAGCACTTCAGAGTCAAACGGTTTGTTAAGGTAATCATCAGCCCCTACTTTATAACCTTTAAGCACATCTTCTTTCATAGATTTTGCTGTAAGGAAAATAATAGGCACTTCTTTATTTTTTTCCCTTATTTCTCTTGCAAGGGTGTATCCGTCTTTATAAGGCATCATTACATCAAGAATGCAAAGGTCGTAGTTGTCTTTTTTAAACTTCTCAAAACCTTCCATGCCATTTTTGGCTAATGTAACGTCAAAATCATTAATTAAGAGATAATCTTTTAGCACGGCTCCAAAGTTGGGATCGTCCTCAACTAAAAGAATCTTTTTGTTTACTTCTTCCATATTTTTAATTTATTAGTGGCATTTTTATTATAAAGGTGCTACCCTTTCCTTTATCACTTTCTACGTATATGTGACTGTTGTGATCGTCTATAATTCGCTTTACATAAGCAAGCCCTAAACCATGGCCTTTTACGTTATGCACATCTCCGGTATGCTCTCTGTAAAACTTTTCAAAAATCCTTTTCTGCGTAGCTTTATTCATACCCAGTCCGTGATCTTTAATTTTAATTAAAATAAAATCTTTAACGTTCTCTGTCGAGATATCAATTATTGGCTCATCCGGCGAATACTTAATGGCATTATCCAGAATATTTACAAGAACGTTAGTAAAATGAACATCATTTAACAGTGTGGTAGTTCGCTGCGCATTAAAGTTGCGGGTAAGGCTACCGTGCCGCTCCTCAATAATAAGATCTACATGTTCTACCGCACCCTCAATAACATCATGAATATCTGCCTGCTCTTTTACAATATCAAGCTCTTTTTTGTCGAGTCTCGAAATTTGCAACACATTTTCTACCTGGGCGTGCATCCGTTTATTTTCATCCCGTATCATTTGCAGGTAACGCTGCACTTTTTCGCGGTCATCAAATATCTTTGGGTTTTTAATCGCGTCCAGTGCCAGGTTTATAGTGGCAATGGGCGTTTTAAACTCATGGGTCATGTTATTTATAAAATCGGTTTTTATTTCCGATATATTTTTTTGTTTTATCAACTGGTTAATTGCACTTAAATAGGCTATAATTATGATAAGTGTAAAAACCAGTGAGAGAGACGTAATACCAACGATAGATGAGAAAAGGAACGTTTTCTTTTCAGGGAAACTAATAATTATCTTGTACCTTGTAGAACCCTCACTATCCTCAAAAACAGGATGATTATAGGTACCTGTATTGTACTTAAAGTTAACCGACCTTACTTTTGTAGACAGCCCATTGTTGTATATAGCAAATTCAAACGGTGTATTAACTCCGCTTTGCGCTAACTCTGCGGCAATCATTTTTTGCAACTTACCGGTAGCAACCCAGCTTTCTAAATAATTATAATCCCGGTAATCTTTAAGGAAACCCTCAATCTGGAAACGCAGCCACCTGTCGGCATCGGCATTACCCTTATTTTTTTTATCAGTTTTAGCAACTCCGTTACTACCTTTAGATTTTTTACGAACCAGGTCTTCAATTTTATCCTTATCAAAGAATACTTCATCATACTCTCTGGTAACCTTATCTGAATATATTACCGTATCGTCAGAATTTTTAACTGCCCTGTCGTAAAACGGAAGCAAATCTGCACGCAAAGGAGCACGGCCTGTGCTGTCTTTAAATCGGCGGTATGTTTTATAAAACTCTTCTCCTTCCTGTTGCTCTAACTTTATTGCAACTTTGCTTAAAACCTGTTGTATATGAAACTTAAATTGCTCCTCACTATTTTTAAGCGACGAATTAACCCAATATAGCTGTACCAGTATAATACCTATCAGCGATAGGCTCATAAAAAACACCAGTAAGCGAAATTTTGTTTTATTCATCACTACAAATTTAACATTTTAACATTTACAGCTAAAAAATATTAACCAAATATTAACGCCTAAATTTTATTTATGATACCTTTTAAAGAATTATCAATCTCAATAACCTGTTTTTTAGCAGTTTCCAAGTTAATATTGTTTATTACAAAATCGCTGAGGGGAGCCTTTTTAAGATCATCCCATTGGTTTTCTATGCGTTGCAGCACCATATGGCGTGTAATGCTGTCGCGGTCTATTACCCTTTGTATACGCACCTCTATGGGGGCGGTTACTAATATTACAAAATCGCAGTCGGTATAGCTTCCACTTTCAAATAAAATAGCTGCTTCTTTAATAACAAAAAGTTTGCCATTATTCTCTAAAACCCAATCTTTAAAATGCTTTGCAACTTTTGGGTGAATAATTTTGTTAAGCTTGTTAAGTTCCTCAGGATCATTAAACACTAAGGCCGCAATTTTTGCCTTGTCGGGAGTATCTCCCGTAAATATCTGATCCCCGAAGGTGGCATTAAGTTCCTCTACAACATCCTGCCTGTAAAGAATTTTTTTAGCCTCGTCATCGGCAATATAAACCGGCACATCAAGTTCCGTAAAAAAGCGTGCAATGGTACTTTTACCACTGCCAATACCACCGGTTAAGCCTACAATTTTTGGTTTCATCTAAAAGAATAATTCAGGAAATGCTTCCTGTGGTTGCTGCTTAAGCAAATTTATTTTTGTAAAAGATTTTATATACCCGGTGCCGTAGCCATAAAACTGAATAAAGACTGCAGCTACTGATAGTATAGCCACCTTTATATTTTTATTTTCAACTGCAGATAGTACAAATACAGCTGTGAAATACAAAATGTAAACGTTTATAAAGAAATGTACATTAAATAATAACAGCATAATTGAGCCGGCCAGTCCTGTTATGAACAATGACGGAAAAAGGAATGTGATCTTCTTATATTCCGGATGCCATTTATCTAATATGGGCCTTGCTTTACCAAATTTATTAACCTGTATATAAAACTTATCCCAGTTAATGCGGCGCTTGTGATAAACATAAGAATCTGAAAAAAGCTTTGTAGTATAACCTAACTTCCAGAGCCTTATAGAAAGATCCGGATCTTCGCCGGGATGTATGTTACCAAAACCGCCCGAGGCTGCAAAGGCCTCTTTAGAAATACCCATATTAAAACTGCGGGGCTGAAATTTTTCGATACTTTCTGATTTTCCACGTATCCCTCCTGTTGTAAGAATGGATGTCATAGAAAAATTAATTGCTTTTTGTACATCACTAAAAGAGTCGAGAGCACCATCAGGCCCTCCAAAGCAATCTGTATATTTTTTAATGAGGTTAGCATTTACACGCTCTAAATAATAGGGTGGAATAATACAGTCGGAATCAAGAATAATAAAATAATCGCCTAACGCTTTTTGCATGCCAAAGTTGCGCGAATCGCCGGGTCCAGTATTTGGTTTAAAATAATACGATATATTTAAGCTGTTATCATACTTAGCTATGACATCGCCACAAGGAACAGATGAGCCGTCTTCTATAACAACAACCTCAAATTCCTGAGTGTATACTTGTTTAGTAAGGCTATCTAAAAGTTCTTCAATTTCATCGGGCCTGTTATAAACGGGAATTATAAGAGAAAAAAACATGTATGATTATTTTTAACAAAGTTACTGTTTTATAAACAAAAAAGCCACCAATAAATGGTGGCTTAGTTGCAATAATTAAAATTCACTGCGGTAATTCTATGGTATACTATTAATTCTTTTTAATTACTTTAAAAGTTTTAACAGCACCTCCTGCAGTAACTTTTACAAGGTAGGTACCTTCTGCAAGCATTGCGGTATCTACTTTGGCAGTAGTACTGTTAGGCTGTTGAGCAGCTACCTGCTGGCCTATCAGGTTAAATATTGCCACAGAAGTAATTTCTGAAGAATACGTTACGTTAAGAACGTTGTTTACCGGGTTAGGATAGTACGAGAATGAAGTAATATCAAAATCTTTACCTCCCAGTATCTCGCCAATAGTTACAGCGAGTACTTCGGCACTTGTACAGTTGCCTTCTATCTGAGTGGCATAGTAAGTAGAGCCTTCTACCAGCGGTGTACCTGCTGGCAATGCAATACCTACAATAGCATCACTCTCTGTAGCATACCAAACAACAGTACCTGTAGCTGATGTTGTAACTACGATATCTTCTATCGTAGCAACTTCGCCTGTAGCTACTGTAATGTTTTGAGGAGAAGCACCCGTTGGTGCCGGAGTGTTACTTATAGTAACTGTGAACGTTGTTTCGTTTGTGCAGTTTGGCGTTGTGCCAGATGTTGCATAAATAAACAGCGTGGTAGTTTCTGTAATTGGTGTACCTGCGGTAAGCATAGTTCCTGCACCATTACTCTGCGTATAATAGCTACCGTTAGTTAATAACGGTAAAACATATTCGCCGCCACACTGTGAAACATCCTGTAGGTCGTCTACTAAAACTGTAGTTATCGCAACAGTTACCGGAGTTCTTTCGCTCTCGCAACCATCAACAGTTTGAGATGCATAATATACAGTACCGTTTACAAGTGGCACATCTCCTAATAAGGCAATGCCACCTGTAGCAGCTTCATACCATTTAATATCTGTACCGTTTGTAGTGGTAAGTCCTGCTACAACGCCCTGTCCGCAAAAAGTCTGCGTAGCAGCCGCTGTAGGAGCAGCAACAGTAATAACAGTTATAACAGCCGTTGCAGTAACACTGCAGCCGGCACTGGTAGTAGCAGTTACAGTGTAAGTAGCACTTTCAGATAGTTTTGCATATACTGTACTAACATTTTGACCTGTATAAGGTATTGTTGCTAACTCATCTGTAAACAAACCTGTAGCAGGTGTCCATGATAAGGTGTTAGCAAAGCTGGAGTTAAATGTTACATTAAACCTTTTAGAAGATAATGTACCAGCTGTAGCAGTTACGTTATTATAATTATAAAGCGTGGTGTTTGCACCAAGGTCTGTATAATATGTTTTAGCATTATCACTTTGATCTTCACCTAAATGAGTAACACTTATAACAAGGTTAGAAACCCCATCCCATGCATATGGCGTTGCAAATGTAATTGTATTAATACCTACTGCATGTGTATACGTAGCAGGGCCATAAACTGTAGCAAACCCAGCCTCGCTAAGATAAGCTGTTGTCGCAAACTCTGCATTAGTCGTAGTACCAATTTTTACAGTATAATCATCGTTAGTAGCGGCATCACCGATACTCGAAATGTTATATGCTATAGATGTAATATTACCCGCCTGTAAACCTGCAGCGATTAATTCGGCCGCAGTGTAGATGGTCTGGCTCTTATAACTTTCCCTTCTGTTAGAGAAAGCAGTAAGCTCTTCGCCATCGGTAGTTTGTGTTGTAGCTGTACCAACTGTTGCTGCAATAGATGCCGAGGCACCCGTTACATTAAGCAGCTGAACTGTATCCGGGCAAACGTTAGCTGTAGCCGGCGTAACAGTAATAGCATTTGGCAAGTCATTAACTGTAACAGTAATATCCTCTGTAGTTACACATCCCGAAACTGCATCTGTAGCAGTAACAGTATATGTTGTAGTCGCTGTTGGCGATACGGTTTGTGTAAGGCCTGTAAGGTTTGTACCAGGAGTCCAGGCGTAAGTATAGTCTGCATTATCACTTGTAACCGATAATGTTGTACTCTGCCCTTCGCAAATTACAGCGTTAGTAGCAGCAACCGCAATAGCAGGAGCTGTTGTTACAGTAGCAACTACCGCAACTCTTGGCGCAGCGCAAATGCCTGTAAAGTTCCAGTTATAAAAATGATAATAATTTGTCGAAGTACTGCCAAAAGAATATCCGCTTGTAACAGTAGCAGATGCTCCTACCGTATAAGGGAATGCTGCAGAAAATTCCCTGATCATGCTTGGTCCTGATACAGCAATTAACCTATGACCTGAACCTTGCGGGATATTCCATCCTAAATTTAATGTAAACTGTACTGGTGTATCTTCATTACCTGCCGGTACTGCAATTGTAGACCTTTGCAACTCTGTACCAGCGCTACTTTGTAGTACAACAACAACATTTCCTGCCGTAGTACTGTTTAAGAACACATCTACAGAGTTCAAAGTAAATGCAGATGTCGCATTAAATACTAAGCCATAATTAGTTGGCGTAGTACCATCATCAGAAAAGCTTGGAACTACTTTAGCTCCGCCTGACGTAGCTGTACCTGTTACAGAAGAAGTAACGTAATATGTAGTTGTTTCACTTATTTGCGGCGTAACAAAACTTTCGCCCGTAAACAAGGCCGATCCTCCTGTTGCAGCAGCAAACCAACTAATAGTGCCACCTGTAGCTACAGCACTTAGTGTTGCTGTACCTAAACCACATATAGTACCACCTGTAGAAGATGAAATTTCCGGAGCGTCACACAATGTCATTACAGACACCGGGCCTATCCATTCACTGCGGTCCTCACCACAGTTAGAACGTACCCAAACATAATATTGAGAGCTTGGTGCTAATGTACTTACTGTTGCAGTAAGTATGCCTGCGCCTACACTGCCTGTAGCAGTTGTTGCAGCCGTAGGTGCAAAGTTTGTAGTGGCAACATAATATTCATAACCATTTGCAGGTGCAGTTGCTGGTGCAGTCCATGATATCTGAGCTGTATTTTCGCCTACTGTACCTAAAATTGGGGCAACAGGGTTTAAGCAGTTAGGAACTTCCCTAACCCTGAAGTTATCAATATAGAACCTTAGGTCCTGCTGTGTAGTTGTACTAAAGCCATAAAAGCCTATTTTAACAACGCCGGTATAAGCTCCTAGTTGTATGGTTTCTGTAACGCCTGAAGCTGGTATGTTCGCATTGTTATAGGTTCTTAAAACGTTAGCTTCGCCCCATGTTGCGCCACCATCTGTTGAGATTACTACCTTAACATATTTTTCGCCCATTGCTGTTACTGCTGAAGTACCAAACCACGGGATAACAGATGCCATATATTCTAACTGGAAATCTGTAGCGCCATTACCAAGGTCTATAGCCGGAGAGATTAACCAGTCATTACGTGTGCCATATAACTCTACGCGTGCTGCAAGGCCATTAGATCCTGCTGCATTATTGTAGTTTTCATTTGTCCAGTTGCTGCTGCCAGATGTTACCGCCGCAGGTGTTGTTGCAAGAGCTCCTGTAGCTTCTTTCCAACATGCAGGGCTTGATGCAGTACCATCATAAGTTGTAAAAGTTTCGTATGAAGCAGATGGTGCCGAAGCCAGACATTCTGTCCTGAAGCTTCCACCACTTGTCCATACGCTTGTATCAGCGCCGCAGTTGCCTCTTACCCAGATAAAGTATACTGTATCAGGAGTTAGTGTAGTTAGAGAAACTGTTGTACCAGTTGCTACATTGCCGGATACTGTTGTAGTGGCAGTAGGAGCTGTATTAGTAGTACTGTAATAATAATCATAACCAGATGCCGGCGCCGTTGCAGGAGCTGTCCAGTTTATGTTAACGTTGCCTGGTGTTGTTAATGCGGTAACTGCTGTTGGCGCAAAACATGTTACTGCTATTACGCTAACATTATCTATTGCCGCTGCCGGGTTTTCACCGTCACTGCCGTCATTACGCCATTCAAATACAAGCCTTACTGTTTGTCCTGCATAGTCTGCAGCAGGAATAATATAAGATCTTGTGGCAAATGCAGCCGATCCGTTTAAAAGGGCTTCAAGCTGTACTCTACCTGTACCCGCAGCTATTTGATTACCCGCTGTAGGGGTAAACGTAGTAGGTACCGCCCATACCCTTATGTAATCAAAAGTTGATTCTCCTTCGGCTTTCCAGTCAAACGTAAGGTTTGCCTGTACAATACCTGCAGGAAGCGTAATATCGCGGTAGGCCTGCACAACAGAACCTTCAGTCGTATCATAAGTATTAGCAACACCATTGTTGTCACTAATATATAATGACTTGGTGCCGCCATTATTAGTAGCAGTACCTATAAACCACTTATTGGTTTCAGTTCCATTTACTAAAATCCATGACGATGTTCCTTCAAATCCGTCAGAGAAAGGTAATGTACCAGGTACCTGCAGCGTAGTAAAACTTACTGGGCCGGTCCAGGTGCTTAAATTGTCTGTACCACAATTGCTTCTTACCCAAACATATTGTGTTGTTTGCGTTGGAAGATTGGTTAAATTTAGAGTTGTACCTGTAGTAACAGAACCTGTTACGGTAGCGTTTGCAGCTGGAGCAGTATTGCTTGTAGATACATAATATTCATATCCGTTAGCCGGCACCGTAGCAGGTGCTGTCCATGTTATCGTTGCCGTTGTTGATCCAATTGCTGAAGAAACTGGAGTTAATGGAGCACCGCATGATGGTGGTGGAGAAAACACAAAACGTGCCTGTGGTTTAAATGCATTAATCCTGTCAGTAGCTAGGTCACATTGTGTAGAAACGTCTGACCTTGAATATCTGCTGCTGTTCGCATCTGTACCATATACATATACCTGCCCATAGGGTGTGGTAAATGAAGCCGGTCCATAACAAACATCTACAAGTATATTGCTTGTGCCGTCCCATAAAAATGGTGTTGTTAGCGTAAACATGTTGTAACCTGCTGCAGATGTGTAGCTCGCATTGTAAACCTCTGTTAACGCAGCAGTGTTATGGGTTGCAGAATTTGTTGCAGTGGTAAGTGCCATCCTGATTTTGTAAGCAGGTAACACCGTTCCGGATGCTGTTGCAACATTCCAGCCAAACTGGCTGATGTTCTGAGCGGTACCACCTGCAGCAGTAATCTCTGCCGCCGTATAAACTACCTGGTAGTGCATGTTCTCATAGTAGCTGTTTACAGGCCCAAGGCCAATCCCGGTAGTACTCGCCGTAGATGTAGCGGTGCCAGACCCTAACGTCGCCGTTTGTGCAAATGCGTTTGTACCCGCGAGTACAAACAGCATCAAAAAGCCGGCAATCCATTGCTGAGGATGGCGCCGTTGCTTTTGCAAAATTTTTAAAGTAGATTTTTTCATAAATTGATATGTTATTAATCTACTAAAACTATAGAAAATTGGTAAGAAGTTAACAAAACGTTTAAAAATTAATAAATCATCAAATTAGTTGTTAAATAAAGTACAGTAAGCCAATTATTAGGCTATTATCTTAATGTTCACATATTAAAATTATGTTAAGCGCTCATTGTAACGTGTTACATATTTACAGATTTTTCGGCCAATTCATAAAAAAAACCCCTATAAAGGGGCCAAATGTTATATTTATTACAACGAATGCAATATTTACGTTAAATATTATTCAACGCTATTTATTTTAACGATTTCATTAGCGTCTTTTTTATAATCTACACCATTAATATCGAAGCCAAAGAGGTTGTAAAAATCTTTACGATAACCTTCAAGATCGCCCAGTTCGTTAAGATTTTCTGTAGTGGCTTCTGCCCATAATGCCGCGACTTTTGCCTGAATATCGTCGCGCATTTCCCAGTCATCTATACGAATCCTGCCTTTGTCATCTACAGGAACATCGCCGCCTGTATATAATCTTTCAGCATAAAGACGTTGTATTTGCTCTATAGTACCTTCATGAACGCCTTCCTCTTTCATTATCTTATACAGCAATGAAATATATAGTGGAATAACCGGTATAGCAGAGCTTGCCTGTGTTACCAATGCTTTATTTACAGAAACGTATGCCTTACCATTAATATCTTTAAGACTGTTTGTAATATCAAAAGCTGTAGCTTCAAGGTGGTCCTTAGCACGGCCTATGGTGCCTTTTCTGTAAACAGCTTCTGTAAGCGATGGGCCAATGTAAGAGTAAGCAACAGTAGTTGCGCCCGGAGCTAAAAGATTTTCTGCTTTTAAGGCATCAATCCACATTGCCCAGTCTTCGCCGCCCATCACCGCTACCGTATTTTCTATATCTCCATCAACAGCCGGTTGTATAGAAATGTCAGATACTTTACCGGTATGAAAGTCAACAGTCTTATTAGTAAATACGCCACCTATAGGTTTTAGTACCGAACGGTGCAACACGCCTGTTTCCGGATGTTGGCGAACCGGTGACGCAAGGCTATAAATAACAAGGTCTACCTGGCCAAGGTCGGCTTTTATCAGGTCTAAAGTTTGTTGTTTTATTTCTTTAGAGAATGCATCTCCGTTGATGCTTTTTGAATACAGGCCAGCTTTTTGGGCTTCCTCCTCAAAAGCTGCGGAGTTATACCAGCCCGGAGAAGCTGTCTTGCCTTCTACCGGTGGTTTTTCGAAGAAAACGCCAATAGTAGCAGCATTATTTCCAAAGGCACTCGTAACCCTCGATGCAAGGCCAAATCCTGTAGAAGCACCTATAACAAGCACTTTTTTAGCACCATCTATGGCACCTTTGGATTTTACATATTCTATTTGGTTTTTAATGCTTTGTGCAGCACCATCAGGATGCGCAGTAAGGCAAATAAATCCTCTCATTCTGGGTTCTATGATCATAATTTAAGGTATATTTTTATTGATGAATTATTTTTTGCGGAACAAATATAGCCCGATTTTTTAGTTAAGCAACGCCCGTGCGTGATTAAGCGCAGAGTCGCTTATATCTTTCCCGGAAAGCATTTCTGCAATTTCCCTAATGCGCTCGTCTTTAGATAGTAATTTCAGTTCAGATACGGTATTATCTTCAAGTGTAGTTTTAAATACCTTGTATTGCTGGTCGCCTTTTGCAGCTATTTGTGGCAGGTGCGTTATCGCTAAAACCTGCATATGCCCGCTCATGACCTTCATGATATCACCCATTTTGTTGGCGATTTCTCCGGACACCCCGGTATCTATCTCATCGAAGATAATACTTGGCAGTTTACTATAATTTGCCAGTACTGCTTTTACAGCCAGCATAATACGCGACATCTCCCCGCCCGATGCTACTTTCTTCATTAGGCCAAAGTCCGTTCCCTTATTACCTGAAAATAGTAAACTCATTTGGTCCTTACCGTTATTAAAATAACTTTCGCCAAGGGAAACATCAAACTTAAAGCGCGCATTTGGCATACCAAGCTGACTAAGTATCGCTGTGATTTTTTCGGCTAATACCGGTATAGCTTTTTGTCTGGCCTCATGCAGCAAAGAGGCTGTTGCATCGGTAGTTGCTTTAGCTTTTTCAACTGCTTCATCCTGCTTTTTAATAGCATCATCTATACCTTCTACAAGTATAACTTTGCTTTCCAGATCTGCCTGAATTGCCAATAAATCAGCCACAGTGGCTGCCTGGTGTTTTTTTTGAAGCGCATAAATAAGTTGCAGTTTCTGGTTTACACGTTCCAGTTCGGCAGGATCATCGGCCAGTTTTTCATAATCTTCAGCAAGGCTGCCTGTAACATCGTCAAGCTCGATGATAAGGCTCGACACTCTTTCATAAAATCCGGCGTAATCTCCGGATAGGGTACTTATTTTTTGCAATGAATTTTTAATCTCTTTCAGGTTTTGCAGTGCTCCCAGCTGTTCTTCATTAGCAACCGCCAATGCTTTAGCAATAGATTCTTTAATGAATTCTACATTGCTTAGCTTTTCGAGTGCCTCTTCAAGCTCTTCCTGCTCCCCTGCCCTTAAATTAGCTGCAACGAGTTCCTGTAGCAAAAACGCATTGTAATCCTGCTCCTTAGACAAAGAGGCTTTTTGGTCCTGCAGTTTTTTAAGCTGCGAAACAACCTGCCTATAAGCTGCATATTGTTTTTTGTATGTAGTAAGCAACGCAGAATTAGCCGCAACTGCATCCAGTATCTGCATTTGATATTGCTCATCGCTAAGTTCGCGAGTTTGCTGCTGCGAATGAATATCTATAAGAAATTCTCCCAGCTGTTGCAGTTCCTGTAAATTGATTGGCGTATCGTTTACGAAGGCACGCGACTTACCCGAAGGTAAAATTTCTCGGCGAATGATAGTTGTATCTTCATAATCCATATCGTTTTGGGCAAAGAAGTCGTTAAGCTGGTAATCACCAATTTTAAAGTGGGCTTCTACAACGCACTTTTGTTCTTTATCTTTAAGCGATGTAAGATCGGCACGATTACCCAGCACAAGGCCAAGTGCTCCTAAAAGGATAGATTTACCGGCGCCTGTCTCTCCTGTAATGGTAGAAAAACTGCCGGAAAAATCGATATGTAGTAGCTCTATAAGAGCAAAATTTTTAATATGTAATGTTTGCAGCATAAGGATTTAAAGTGCAATAGCACTACAAATATAGTGTTTTAAGAAGTATTGCATAGCCACGTTTTACAGTAATTTTCATAAAATTTAGCTAACAAAAAACCCTCTTAAATGAGAGGGTTTAAATTACATAATCGCAAAAGCGTTATTTTATATTGCTCCACTTAGTGCCATTTAGCGGAGATATTTTATTAAGGGTACTCACGAAATCAGTTACAGATACCATTGGCCCGCCTGAAAACATACTCACAATTTCATCTGACTTGGCATCAAAAAATACACGGGTTAAAAATGCGTTAGGACGTACTTTATACAACTCGGCAAGTGTTTTTATAGATGCAATCGCCTTTTCTTTACCCGTCTTCTGATTATCTGCCATAACATCGAGAGCTCCAATGTGGTACTCATAAAGTGCAGTCCTAAATGGAGTAAAGGTGTTAGACAATATATCATTCACTAAATAATACCTGCTCTGGTTGCCATCTTGTGGGCTCCAGCCTTTGCCACCGCCCTGTGCAACACTTGCTATACCCTGAGCCGCCTCATAATATGGAGTACCGCCTTCTTTTTTAAAGGTATCAGCATCAAGTCCTATAATCATGTTTGCATAGAAAGCAACTATAGAAACAAGGTTAGAATCGAAAGTTGTAGGATTATAAATAAGGTTTTCTCCCTCTATATATCTAAAGGTAACATCTTTGTCGTTATAATTAAATATAGGCGAATCGTAACCAGAATTAAATACCGGTCTTGATGAAAGCACCTGTAACGTAGAGGAGAAATTATTATCGTTAAAAGACGACACGTTAAATAAAAGCGAACACTCTATACGCTCGCCTTTAGGGATATTACGTGTTGTAAAACGCGTATTGTTCACAAAATCAGTCAATGATTTTTCGAGTGTCTGAAATATTTGTGGGTTAACATCTGTAATACGGTCAAAATTTACTTTTACGGTACAATTAAGTTCCTGTGCATTTGCAGTAAGCGTAAAAAATACCAGCAGCGCCACTATATGTTTATACATTGTATCGTTTTTTTATTTTGTTTATAATATCCTTTGCAACTTCCTCTTTAGTTTTAAGCTCCATAGGTTCTTCATTAAAATCGCTGTCTATAATGGTAACCTTATTTGTTGCTTTACCAAAACCGGCTCCTTCATCGTTTAGGGAATTTAGAACAATCAAATCTAAGTTCTTTTTTGTGATCTTGGCTTTTGCATTCTTAATTTCATTCTCTGTTTCCAGCGCAAAGCCAACTAAAAACTGGTTAACTTTAATAGCCCCTAAAGATGCCAGTATGTCTTTTGTTTTTTCAAGCTCCAATACTAACGTACTTTCACTCTTTTTTATTTTCTGAAGTGCAATATCTTTTGGCCTGTAATCTGCAACTGCAGCAGCTGCAATTGCAACATCTACAGTATTAAAATAATCATGGCAGGCTGTATACATATCCTGAGATGATGTAACCGGAATCACTTTTATACGTTCGTGTAGTACTTTTAAGTGTGTCGGCCCACTCACAAGAACTACATCTGCACCCTCATTTGCGGCAGCAATCGCTATATCATACCCCATTTTACCGGATGAATGATTGCCTATAAATCGCACAGGATCTATAGGTTCGTATGTGGGGCCTGCTGTTACCAATATTTTCTTGCCGAGTAATGGCAATTTACCTTCTATATCATGTTCTATAAAAGTAAGAATATTTTCGGGTTCAGCCATACGGCCTTCGCCGGAAAGTCCGCTGGCAAGTTCGCCGCTTTCAGCAGGAATAATTATATTCCCAAAAGACTGCAGGCGCTCAAAACTATGTTTTGTAGAAGGGTGAATATACATATCCAAATCCATTGCCGGGGCAATGTAAACAGGGCATTTAGCCGAAAGATATGTAGCTGTAAGAAGATTATCGCTGTTGCCCGACACCATTTTAGAAAGTGTATTGGCCGTGGCCGGGGCAATAATAAAAAGATCGGCCCAAAGGCCAAGTTCTACATGGTTATTCCAAACGGCATTTTCATCTTCTTCATGATAAAAAGAAGAGTGAACCGGGTTTTTAGACAATGTAGATAAGGTAAGCGGGGTAATAAAATCTTTAGAAGCAGGCGTCATGACAACTTTTACATGTGCGCCTGCTTTTATAAATAGCCTTACTAACGACGCTGTTTTGTATGCGGCAATACCCCCGGATATACCGAGTAATACTTTTTTACCGCTTAAAACAGACATCAGTAATTATTGTTTGTTAGGATCCCTGTAAGAAACTTTACCGTCTAACCATTCCTGTACTGCAAGTGCATGTGGTTTAGGTAGTTTTTCGTAAAATTTAGAAACCTCTATTTGTTCCTTGTTTTCAAAAATTTCCTCAAGGCTGTCATTGTAAGTTGCAAACTCTTCAAGCTTTTCGATAAGTTCCTTTTTAATTTCGGTGTTTATCTGGTTAGCCCTCTTAGCCATAATGGTAATTGCCTCGTATATGTTACCTGTAGGCTCTTCTATTGTAACCTTGTTGTAGGTAATAGTGTTTACGGGAGCAGTTGCTTTCTTTAAATCCATGGGACGTTTTATTTAGAAAATTTTTGTAATTCAGTGTCAATTCTCGCAAGCATTGTGTCTGCCTGCGCTTTGTATTTTGTATCGGCTTTAAACTTAACAAGGGCAGCATAGTTAACCTTTGCAGCTTCAAGGCGGTCATGCATTTTGCTTGGTACGCTGTTAATAGCTAATTGGTAAGAAGAGTCGTATTTTAAAAACAATGCATCTTCTTTAAGCGGGGTACCGGGAAAATCTATCAAAAAGTTATCCAGCGTTTTAAGGGCTGCGTTATAATCACCAAAATATTCTGCCGTAGCATGGTATTGTTTGGCAATTTCAAACGCCTTTGTTTCAAGCTTCTCGTTTAGTTCTTTTACAAGCTGGTTAGCCTCGGGCATAAGCTGCGAGTTAGGAAACCTGTCTATAAATTGCTGTAGTTTCTCGAGGGCTTTATAAGTATCAACCTGGTCTAACGAATAGCGTGGCGATAAGTAGTAATAGCTTTTTGCCCCTAATAGTGATGCCTCTTCTATTTTTTCGCTGCGCGGGTATCCTGCTGTAAAGCTTTCAAACTGGTAACCGGCTGTGTAATACTGTTTAGTTTTATATAACGCCTGTGCATACATATAAAATAATTTCTCTGCCTGTGGCTTACCACGGTAAGACGGCGCTATTTGCTCAAAAAGGCGTATTGCTTTAGCATACTTGCCTTTTTCATAAAGTTTTTCGGCAACATCATATTTTACCTTTACATCTTCCGATTTAAGGGCTTTCTGAAATTCACCGCACGAAGTAAGCACGCATGCAAAAAGGAGTATATAAAAAAATCTTGCCATATATATAGGTTGTGCTGTTGTACAGCTGCAGTTTTTAAGCAACTGCAAATTTAGTTAATAATTACAGAATACAAAATCTTTTTTCAATGTATAAATGCATAAAAAAAGATGCCTTAGCAGGCACCTTCTCTTAAACTGTTTTTTGTGGCATTTATTGTACACTTCTATACGCTTAAATTCGATAAACTTTAGTAATGTAACCAAAGTCGGTCAGTCCCTAAACCTCCGCCCGTTTACTATCCTAAACTCTTTACAAAACTTCCTATTCTCGCTGCTAAATCTTCATCTACATTAACCAGCGGAAGCCTTACAGTATCTTCGCTAAGGCCAAGTTCTTTAAATATATGCTTGATGCCTGCAGGGTTTCCCTGTTCAAAAATAAGATCTACAGCGTCGGCATATTTGTAGTGCAGTTTATAAGCTTCGTTCACTTTACCGTCAAGGCCCAGGCGAACCATTTGGGCAAACTCTGTAAAGCCCTGTGCGATAACGCTTATTACCCCTGCCCCACCGGCAAGAACCATTGGCAATGTTATCATATCATCGCCGCTTATTACAAGAAAACCTTCGGGTTTGTTTTGTATCAGCTTCATTGCCTGCACAATATCCCCGGCAGCTTCTTTAATAGCTACAATATTTTTAAAATCGTTCGCCAGGCGAATCACCGTTTGCGGCAGCATGTTGCTCGACGTTCTTCCCGGTACATTGTAAACAATTATGGGTAGCGGAGAAGCCTGCGCAACAGCCTTAAAATGCTGGTAAATACCCTCCTGTGTAGGTTTATTATAATAAGGAGAAACTGATAATACAGCAGCAAACGCAGAAAGGTCGCGCGTTGTAAGTTCGTCGGTTACTTCTTTAGTATTATTACTGCCCACACCTAATACTAAAGGCAGGCGGCCATTATTAGCACTAACTACGGTATTTATAACCAGCTCCTTCTCGTCCTTACTAAGCGTAGCGGCTTCGGCTGTGGTACCCAATACCACAAGGTAGTCTATACCGCCCTCTATCTGGTGGTAAACAATTCTTTTAAGCGCATCCGTATCTACCGAAAAATCTTTTTTAAAAGGGGTAATCAGCGCAACGCCAGTACCTGTTAATGACTGCATGGGTTTATATTTTGTTTAGTATTTTTAGATATTTAAAAAGCTCTGCAACAAATTCTTTGTATTTCTCAGCCTGAGATGCTATCATAAAGTTATCCAGTCTCTTATCTGTGCCTGCAAAGCCCACTTTAAATTTAGCTTTGCTTTTTATGGTTGCCAGTACAAGTGGTGGTTTCTCTACATCATAATAGCTTATAAGCATATCAAACGGTTTGTTTAGAAAGGCAGCAACATCCGTTTTTTCGAAATTTCCTGTTACAGATACATCTCTTCGGGTGTAATGGCAACAATCAGGAGCCTGCCCTTTTTTAACGCGCTCCACAAAACTAAGCGTTTCTATAGCTCTACGGCTTATTCCGTTTGTGGTTAATTCTTCTATAAGAGCCTCTTTACTAAAATAGGTTTCATCTAATAACAATCCTACCGTCACTATCTTATCTGGCGACGCGGTAGGTTTATAATTTAGTAAACTATTCTTAATAATCTTTTTAAGGCTGAAATCTTTAATAAATTTCAAAAACATAGTACTTTTATTGCCGAATGCAAAAATATCGAAATAAAGGTCAAACACAATGATATTATCTAAAAAGTATAACACATCTCTTTTGCGGTTTGTTTTATTCTTAACAATTGCCGGCGGTTTCACGGCCTGCGGACCTGAAAAGCTAAGGAATGCATCTATTGAAGGCAGGAAGATCCCTATAACATCTGACTATGCCACAACGCAGAGCATTGACTCATTTATAAGGCCTTATCGCGAACACATAGACCGCGATCTTGACAGTGTGCTGGCCTACAGCCCCGAAACACTCGATAAAAGTAAAAGCATAGGCGGTTGGCAAACTACAATAGGAAACCTGATGGCCGACGTTACTTTTGATAAGGCCGACAAAGTATTTATGGCGCGCGAGCACAGACACATTGATGTATGCCTGCTTAATCACGGCGGTATACGCGCAATTATTGCCAAGGGAAACGTAACAGCCCGCACCGCTTTTGAGATCATGCCGTTCGAAAATTCGCTGATAGTTATAGCCCTAAAGGGCGAACAATTGGTAGAAATAGCTAACTACATTGCTAAAGAAAAAAAGCCCCATCCGCTCGCCGGAATGCAAATCCGTTTAAGCAAAGAGGGTGCCGTAACCGCCTTAACGGTTCAGGGTAAGCCTGTAGAAGCAGGGAAAATTTATAATGTAGCCACATCTGACTACCTGGCAAATGGTGGCGACAACATGGCTTTTTTTAAAAAAGGCATAAAAAGTTACGACCTTGATTACAAATTGCGCAACCTGTTTATAGATTATTTTAAAGAGATAGATACCCTGCCGGTTATTAAAACCGAACGCATTATACAAGACAACTAATGAAAAGGAGAGATTTTTTACAAAAAACAGCTGCAGGAAGTGCTCTTGTTCTTGGTGGCCTTTCGCTAAGCAGCTTTGCCGAACCCGAAACGAAAAAGCTTACCATACTGCACACTAACGATGTGCACAGCCATATTGACCCATTCCCGATGGACGACCCTAAAAATCCGAATATGGGTGGTGCAGCGCGAAGGGCTACTTTAATTGAGCAGATACGCAAAGAAGAGTCTAATGTGTTGTTACTGGATGCCGGAGATGTGTTTCAGGGTACGCCCTACTTTAACTATTATGGTGGCGAGCTTGAGTTTAAGCTTATGAGCATGATGAAATACGACCTTTGCACTATGGGTAACCACGATTTTGATAATGGCATAGACGGTTTTTACAAACAACTGCCTCACGCAAAGTTCGACTTTGTATCTGCAAACTATGATTTTAAAAATACTGTTTTAAACGGTATTGTAAAGCCCTATAAAATTTTCATTAAGGATGGGCTTAAAATAGGCATTTTTGGGCTTGGGGTAGAGCTTAACGGCTTGGTTAATGCCAATCTGTATAAAGAAACGGTATATCGTAACCCTATAGAGATAGCACAGGATATGAGCCGTATACTTAAAGTAAATGAAAAGTGCGACCTTGTAATTTGCCTCTCTCACCTTGGTTTTATTTATGCTAACGAGAAAGAAAAAATATCCGATATTGTACTGGCACGTACTACAAAAAATATTGATCTTATAATAGGTGGGCATACCCACACTTTTTTAACCAAACCCTACATTGAGAAAAACCTTGATGGCGACGAAGTTATGATAAACCAGGTGGGTTGCTATGGCATTAACCTGGGCCGTATAGATTTTACTTTTGAAAAAGGCCGGAAAAAACTGGGTGGCAGGACGTTGATTGTTTAAGAAAGGTACTTAGGGGCTTAGAAGCTAAGGAACTTAGAAAACAGGGCTTGAATAATTATTGATAGATGAAACACTATTTTAAATATAGTTCGGGCTATTTAAATATAGATGCCGAAAACCTGTTCCTTACCAATAGTGGTAACTGGCAGGAAACGCGTGACCTTAACGAAAAAGACAAACAGTCTAAAAGAAAAAATAGCCTGCGGATTGTCCGTTTAAATCTGTTTATCTACATAACATTTGGTATCATAGCTTTTATCATGTACAAATCTATTACAAGGGATAAACCAATTTTCAATGCGATATTTGGACTCCCGATAGCAGCATATTTCGTGAACAGGTATTTTGCAATAGAACTAGGTAACCGCTACAAAATTCCACTATTCAAAATTCAGTCTATAGGCAAATATGATAGTGATGGAATTAAAATTAATTTCCTGAACGCTGCTAATGAACCTGATTTTGAAATTATTGAAAAAGTTGAGGCAAAAGGAAATGAAGTATTAGGCCAATTGGGATTGCTGGACGCTCAGGCACATAGTTAATTCTGGCTGCCTAACCCGCTTTGATCGATTAAAAATAGTATGCTATATACTATCAATCTGAAAAATCAAATACTTTTAATCTTAACATTTTCTTGGCGTTGGTAAGTTAATCGTTTGCTTACTTTAAAGGTTGTTTAAAGATAACTAATATGAAAGCATTACACACCTGCCTTATATTTCTCGCAGTTTTTACACAAGTCAATGCCCAGAAAACAAAACCCGAAGTTGCCCGCTATATCAAAGTTCCTACAGGCTACCTCATGGTACTGAGACAGGGTGATGATATTTTAAAAGAAATCGAGGCATTGGCAGTAGCCGAAAATATTCCGTCGGCCACTTTTACAGGGATGGGATTCGTGAATATCACCTTTGGATTTTTTGATTTCAAAACCAAGAAATACAACCCTAAAGATTTTAAAGATATGGAGCTTGCCAGCCTGACCGGAAGTATGGCATGGCAGGACGGCAAACCATCTATCCACGCGCACGGCACTGTGACGGGTAAAGATTTTATGGCTTACGGCGGGCATATACTATCAGGTACTGTATCTACAGGATCGGTAGAAATTATGGTTACCGTACACGATAAAAAACTGGAGCGCATACTCGAGCAGCCGCTGGGTGCTAACGTTCTATGCGTTGGTGATTGTAAATAATCTTTTAAGCATTAAATTTCAATTATTGTACAATATAAAGACAGACACTAATCTTACTAATTCACTCAAATATTTGGTTGAATATCTATAAAATTAGTGCCTGCAATATTTCTAATTTACCCTAAACTATATCTTACCCTTTACAACGCCTGCACTAATATCATCGTGAGAAGTATTGTAAACATCCTGGCCGTTTTTAATAACAATAACCTGTGGCGACTGGTGTGTAACCTTAAACCGTGAAGCAATTTCGTTACTTACATCGCGGTGAGCAATCAGGTCAAGAAAGTAAGGCTTAGCGCTCCCCTCCTCTATGCTGTATTCGTTTTCAAACCCTTTCAACGCCATTCTGCTTACAGGGCATCGAGTACTGTGTTTAAAAATGATTACCGGAGTTTCTGCAGACTCTTCCACTATAGTATCAAGTTGTTGAAGATCTGTTAAATCTGTCCAGTTCAAGCCTGATTTTGAAGTATCTTTACCGTCAGAATTACCGAAAATTTTATTGAAAACGCTCATAATACTATTTTTTTAAGACAATTTGTCGGTTAGCACGGGTTTAACAACGTCTAATGCGACATTTTGTCGGAATTCATTTAATGGACTGGAAATTGAAATATACACTTCAAATTTAAACATTTTGAATTATGAACTTAGCCAATTTTACTATAAAATCTCAGGAGGCCATACAAAGGGCTCAGCAAATAGCCCAGGAACTTGGGCACCAGCAAATTGAAAATGAACATATTGTTAAAGGTATACTCGAGGTAGATGAGAACGTAACACCATTCCTGCTAAAAAAACTCAATGTAAACCTGCCGCTGTTTGGCCAGATACTGGACAGCACCCTGCAAAGCTTCCCAAAAGTTACCGGTGGAGAAATGGGAATAAGCCGCGATGCCAACACAGCCCTTACAGAGGCATCTAACATTGCAAGAAAGATGAACGATGAGTTTGTTTCTATAGAGCATTTGTTACTTGCTATTTTAGCATCACGCAGCAGAGTTGCACAAATATTAAAAGACCAGGGCGTTACAGAGAAAGGCCTTCGCGCCGCCATCGATGAGATGCGTAAGGGAGAAAGGGTAACATCGGCCAGTGCCGAAGAAAATTATAATGCACTTAATAAGTATGCCAAGAACCTTAACCAATTGGCTAACGATGGCAAGCTCGACCCGGTTATTGGCCGTGACGAAGAGATTCGCCGCGTATTGCAAATATTGAGCCGCCGTACTAAGAATAACCCTATGCTTGTGGGCGAGCCCGGCGTGGGTAAAACTGCCATTGCCGAAGGCTTGGCACACCGTATCATTCAGGGAGACGTACCGGAAAATCTTAAAAATAAGGTGGTATACTCGCTCGATATGGGTGCGCTGATTGCCGGTGCAAAATATAAAGGCGAGTTTGAAGAGCGATTAAAATCGGTTGTTAAGGAAGTAACCTCTGCCGAAGGCGATATTGTACTTTTTATAGATGAGATACATACCCTTGTGGGTGCCGGTGGTGGCGATGGCGCTATGGATGCCGCTAACATACTTAAACCTGCCCTTGCCCGTGGAGAATTGCGTGCCATAGGCGCTACAACTCTTGACGAGTACCAGAAATACTTTGAAAAAGATAAAGCCTTAGAGCGACGTTTTCAGCGTGTAATGGTAGATGAGCCGGATACAGAAAGTGCTATATCCATTCTTCGCGGTATTAAAGAAAAATATGAGACACACCACCAGGTGCGTATTAAAGACGATGCCATTATTGCAGCCGTAGAGTTGTCGCAACGTTATATAACCAACCGTTTCCTTCCGGATAAGGCGATTGACCTTATGGACGAGGCCGCTTCTAAAATAAGGATGGAAATAAACTCTAAACCTGAGGAGCTTGATGTGCTTGACAGAAGAATAATGCAGCTCGAAATTGAGATTGAGGCTATTAAGCGCGAGAACGACGAGAGTAAATTAAAATCGTTAGGTATGGAGCTTGCCAACCAAAAGGAAGAGCGCAACGAGATCTATGCCCGATGGAAAAGTGAGAAAGACGTTGTAGATGGTATTCAGGCTACAAAGAGCGAGATTGAGAACTTTAAACTGGAAGCCGAACGTGCCGAACGTGATGGCGACTATGGTAAAGTTGCCGAGTTACGCTATGGTAAGATAAAACAGGCCCAGGAAAAACTGGACCAGATGCAAGGCCAGTTACATGAAAACCAGAACGGGCAAAGCCTGATAAAAGAGGAAGTAACGCGCGAAGATATTGCCGAAGTTGTTGCAAAATGGACCGGTATACCGGTAACTAAAATGTTGCAGGGCGAACGCGAAAAACTGCTTAACCTTGAAGCCGAACTTCACAAACGAGTTGTGGGTCAGGAAGAAGCTATTGAAGTAGTGAGCGATGCCGTAAGGAGGAGCCGTGCCGGACTTCAGGACCAGAAGAAGCCTATAGGTTCATTCCTGTTCCTGGGTACTACCGGTGTGGGTAAAACAGAGTTAGCTAAAGCACTTGCCTCCTACTTATTTGATGATGAAAACGCGATGACGCGCATAGATATGAGCGAATATCAGGAGCGCCACAGTGTTAGCCGTTTAGTAGGTGCGCCTCCTGGATACATTGGCTATGATGAAGGTGGCCAGCTTACCGAGGCTGTAAGGAGAAAACCCTACAGTGTAGTGCTTCTTGATGAGATCGAGAAAGCCCACCCGGATACCTTTAATATACTATTGCAAGTGCTGGACGAAGGCCGCCTTACTGATAATAAAGGACGTGTTGCCGATTTTAAGAACACAATTATTATAATGACAAGTAATATGGGCAGCGCCATTATTCAGGAGAAATTTGAGAACCTGAAAGGTAATGTAGAGGCTGCGATCGAGGCTGCTAAAGTAGAAGTGCTCGGTTTGCTGAAACAAACAGTGCGTCCGGAATTTATAAACCGTATAGACGATATTGTGATGTTTACGCCGCTGAGTGCCGATAACATAAGGGAAATTGTTGGCCTGCAGGTAAAATCGGTTACTAAATTGCTTGCTCAGCAAAACATTACACTGGATGCTACACCTGAAGCTATAGATTACCTTGCTAAAAAAGGTTATGACCCAGATTTTGGTGCACGCCCTGTAAAACGTGTTATACAAAAAGAGATCATGAATGAGCTGTCTAAGCAAATACTCTCCGGTAAGGTAAGTACAGATAGCATTATATTAATAGACAATTTTGATGGACAACTCGTATTTAGGAACCAGACCGATTTAGTTACAAACTAAAGCGGTAACCCCATTAAGCACACATGAATGATGTGTTTGCAGTTAACAAAGTGTCTAAAAAAATATCCCGCAATTGCGGGATATTTTTTTTAAAGGTTCTGCTGTTTAGCGGGCGCTTCTATAATTGTAATATTGTCGTATAGTCATCATGTCTCTGTCTTGGTGCTTTCTTTTATAAGAAAATAACGCCGCAAGTCCCGCTACAATAAGAGAGAATGGCAGCAGTATAAACAATCCGTTTATAAGATAAGTACTAAAGCTTGAATGGTCAAATCTAAAGTTGTTCATAAACAGGTAGCCGGTAAGTATCAAGGTCATGACAGACAGAAAAATGTATAGTAGTTTCATAGCGGTAGTGTTTAAGTATTAGATATTTAACTTTAATAGTTTCAAATATCAACATTAAAATGCTTACTCGCCAGAACTTTGTGAATCTATAACTTTTGGTTAGGATACCTTTAACAGGAAATTACTTTTTTATTAGATTTACATTTAAGATATGCAGTTATTTACATTATAAACTGCTGTTATTGCGCCTACATCGTTAAACTTTTTACAAAGCAGGATTAAATGTGCTAAATAAGCTTCAAATTTGTAGTATAAATCATCTAACACAAACATATTATGAATTTAAAGAGAATCTTCGGTGCGATACTTACTGTACTTGGCATCATTGGGTTGATATATGCAGCTTATGTATTTGCAAATACCACAACTGCTGAACAAAATATTAAGGTTACCGCTATATACGGTATAATAGGCCTGATATTCTTTATCTCAGGAATTGGCCTTATCAAAACCACTAAAGATGCTTCATAAGTATGCATAAAGCTACGTTATAAAGAATTATTTTAATAAAAAATCCCATAAGAATAAACTTATGGGATTTTTTATTGTTAGTCCTCGAGTTCCGCTTTATTAGACCGCGAATAGGTGCGCCATTTCTCGATACATTCCTGCATGTCTGCCGGTATCTCAGTGTCAAATCGCATAAACTCCTTCGTAACAGGGTGCTCAAAGCCAAGTGTTTTGGCATGTAGTGCCTGTCGTGGCAGTATTTTAAAACAGTTTTCTACAAACTGTTTATATTTAGTAAAAGTGGTGCCCTTAAGTATTTTATCGCCACCGTAACGGGCATCGTTAAATAAGGTATGCCCTATATGTTTCATGTGTACACGTATCTGGTGCGTGCGTCCGGTTTCAAGCTTGCACGACACGAGTGTAACATAGCCAAGGCGCTCTATAACCTTGTAATGCGTTATAGCATGCCTTCCCTGGTCTTCATCAGGAAATACAGCCATTTGCATACGGTCTTTAAGGTGGCGGCCTATATGTCCTTCAATTGTACCTTCTTCCTCATCAATATTTCCCCATACAATAGCTACATATTCACGTTCAGATGTTTTATCGGCAAACTGCTTGGTAAGGAAGCTCATGGCCTGTTCTGTCTTTGCAATAACAAGTAAGCCAGAGGTGTCTTTATCTATACGGTGTACCAGTCCGGGGCGCTCGCTACTGTTCATGGGCAGGTTTTCAAAATGGTATGCAAGGGCATTAACCAGCGTGCCAGAATAATTACCATGGCCCGGGTGCACCACCATACCCGGATCTTTATTTACAACAAGCAGCACATCATCCTCATACACTATATTAAGCGGAATGTTTTCCGGCTCAAGCAGGTACTCATATGGAGGATGCTCTAATAGCACCCGCACGATATCGTTAGATTTAACTTTATGGTTAGATTTTACTGCAACATCATTTACATAAATGTTGCCGGCTGTAGCAGCCTGCTGTATCTTGTTACGGGTAGCATTTTCTACCAGGTTCATTAAAAATTTATCTACACGTAGAGGCTGTTGGCCCTTACCTGCTTCAAAGCGGTGATGCTCATACAATTCATCATCATCAGAGTCCTGCTCTACTATCGGCTTAGTTGTCATCGGGCTGTATTTCGGTATTTTCGTTTTTCACATTTAAGGTATCATTGGCGTCCTGATACCCTGTTTTGCCATCTCCAAGTACAAGGTCTATTTTAGATGCCTTCATTACTTTGTCTCCGGCTTTAAGTTTTTTGCCATTCTGCCTCATTTCTAAAACCACATCTTTGGCAAGGTAAGGCACATATGTCTTCTTTCCTTCCTCAAGGCCCATGGCCTTGAGCGTAGGTACAGCCTGCCTGTAGGTTTTTTGCATCAGGTCTGGCAGCCTTAAAGCACTATAGCCGCCTGCATTAACTTTTACATATATTTTACGGCCTTCTTTAACATCTACCTTAGGCAAAGGGTCCTGCTCTACTATGGTATATGGCGGATATTCTGCCCTAAAATCTACCGTATCAAGCACCACATATTCCAGGTCCTGGCCATCAAGAGCTGCTTCAGCTTTAGTAAGTGTCATTTTTCTCAGGTCGGGTACAGGTATTTTATCGCCGTGATTAGTAGTAAAATCTAACCATTGCAACAGTAAAAATACCACTATGACTATTATAATCAATGCAATAACTATCTGCTTGAAAAAAACTTTGCTTGTAATAAAATTTTTAAGGCTCATGTAAATCAGTTTCCGCAAAGATATAAATAATACTAAACTTTATAAGTTTACACAAATAATGATATTTTTGTGAGGGCTAACAGCCGGTTTAACTTACCACTTATACATGAACATAGCAGTAGTAATGGGCGGATACTCAGATGAATCCGTTATTTCGAAACGCAGCGGGCAACTGATATTAAATAATCTTGACCGTGCAAAATATACCCCTTTTGAAGTGCATATACTGCCAGAAGGCTGGGATGTGCTTATAGATAGCGAAAAATTTACTATAGATAAAGGCGATTTTTCGTTTACTAAAGACGGGCAAAAAACAACATTTGATGTAATTGTAAACACCGTTCATGGTACCCCGGGAGAAGATGGCCACCTGCAATCCTACTGGGAATTACTGGGGCTTCCGTACACAGGTTGCGGCTTTTATCAAAGTGCGCTAACATTTAACAAGCGCGACACATTAAGTGTACTTTCTAAGTTTAATATACCGCGTGCAAAATCTATTTACCTTTCTAAAGGTGATGTTATTACTGCCGAAGATATAATAAACACATTGGGACTTCCTTTTATGGTAAAGCCTAACCAAAGCGGCAGTAGCCTGGGCATAAGCAAGGTTAATGATGTGGCCGACCTGGAAAAAGCGCTTGACTTTGCTTTTGCTGAAGACAATGATATACTTATAGAATCGTATCTTAAGGGTACTGAAGTATCTGTAGGTGTGCTAAATTACAACGGGGCGACTATGGTTTTAGGATTGACCGAAATAGTATCGCATAACGACTTTTTTGATTATGAGGCCAAATACCTTGGCAAATCAGAAGAGATTACCCCTGCCCGACTGGACGCAGAAACCGAGCAGAAGGTTAGGGATACTGCTGCCAAAGCTTATGAAGCTCTGGGAATGAGCGGTTTTAGCCGTACAGATTTTATAGTTATAAACGGCGAACCGCATTTTATAGAGATAAACACTAACCCGGGCCTTTCGCCTCAAAGTATTTTTCCGCAGCAGGCACAACATGCAGGCATTGCCATGAGCGATTTGCTGGACAGCGAGATCAAACTGGCACAAAGCAGGAAAGTGTTGTGGAAGAGATAATTTTGATAGTCAGCATTCAATAGCAGTATTAGTTATTAGCAATCCTAAAATTACATAACTGTTTCATGCGTTTTATCATTCTGAGCGCAGCGCAAAGGCGTTTAAGAATCTCTGAAAATTTTTATTTTAGCATAATATAATAAATTCAAAAAATGAAAACAGCCGTATTCCCGGGATCATTCGACCCTATTACCCTTGGGCATTATGACATTATAAAGCGCGGTATAAGCTTGTTCGATAAGGTATTTGTAGCTATTGGCGTTAATGCCGAAAAGAAATACATGTTTACCCTGGAGGAACGGCTGCATTTTATCCGGGAGTCGTTTAAGGACGAACCTAAGGTAGAAGTTATTACTTATGAGGGGTTAACCATAGACCTTTGCAAAAAAGTTGGCGCTAAGTTTATCCTTCGTGGGCTTCGTAACCCTGCCGACTTCGAATTCGAGAAAGCCATTGCACACACTAATCGTCAGCTCTCAAAGATAGAAACGGTATTTCTGCTTACAGCAGCAAAAACATCATATATAAGCTCGAGCATTGTGCGCGACGTGTTGCGTAACGGCGGTGATTATACCATCTTAGTACCCGATGCGGTAAGGGTAAAATAAACAATTTAATGAAGAAACTTTTACTGCTATTATCTCTTACAACTTCCTTATTTGCCCAAAAGAAACCTATGTATTTAACGGCTTACGAAAAAGGCAATGGCAACCAGACGGCAACGTATCAGGAAACTATAGATTACTTTAAACTGCTGGATAAAGGTTTCGAAAGTATTAAAATGATAGAAATGGGCCCTACAGATAGTAGTGAGCCTTTACGTATAGTAATTTTTAACCCAGACAAAAATTTTGACTTTACAGAGATTCGCAAAACCAAAGCAATACTGTTGCTTAACAACGGCATACATCCCGGCGAACCCGACGGTATAGATGCTACCATGATGCTGTACCGCGACCTGGCAACCGGTAAAATAGCGACGCCAAAAAATACGGTTATATTTACTATTCCTGTATATAATATTGGCGGAATGCTAAATCGTAATACGCATACACGTGCTAACCAAAATGGCCCTGAAAGCTATGGCTTTCGTGGCAACGAGCGCAATTACGACCTTAACCGTGACTTTGTAAAAAGCGACACCAAGAATTCCCGCAGTTTTGCACAGATATTTCATACTGTGGCGCCAGATATTTTTATAGACAACCACGTAAGCAACGGTGCCGATTATCAGTATGTGTTTACATACATTGCTACGCACCATCAAAAACTGGGAGGCAACCTGGGCAATTATTTTAAGGACGATATGATGCCGGAAATTTTGGCTTCGCTTAAAGCCAGGAAGATTGACGCCACGCCTTATGTAAACGTTCACGACGAAAAACCAGACGGCGGCTTTGAGCAGTTTATGGATTCGCCGCGCTACTCTACCGGTTATGCCTCTATGTTTAATGTTCCCGGCTCGATGCCCGAAACCCATATGCTAAAGGAGTATGCCCCCCGCGTAAAAGTTACTTACGAATACATGCTCGCTTCCATAAACTATGTGGAGAAAAACCATACAGCCATAAAGGAGCTGCGCGCCGCTAACCTCGATAACTACCTGCCGGGCATGAAGTACCCGCTGCAATGGGCTGTAGATTCGGCACAGGTAACACTGTTGCCTTTTAAGGGATATGAGGGTGGTTATAAAACAAGCGAGGTTACGGGGCAGCAACGATTGTTCTATGACCGGAACAAACCGTTTGAAAGAATCGTAAAATATTACCAAACTTTTATGCCAACACTTGAGGTTACGATTCCGCAATCGTATATCATCCCGAAAGCGTGGTTTAATGTTATTGAGTTATTAAAAATCAACGATATACAAATGTATCCGCTTGATAAAGATACTGATATTGAGGTAGAAAGCTACCATATAGCCGATTACCATACAACCAAATATGCCTATGAGGGACATTACCCGCATAGCGATACAAAAATAACCGTTAAGAAAGATAAAGTACATTTTACTAAAGGCGATTTTGTTGTAGATACCCAACAGCCCGGAGTAAAATACCTGCTCGAGACATTAGAGCCTCAAGCAGTCGACTCCTATTTTAACTGGAACTTTTTTGATAGTATTTTACAGCAGAAAGAATATTTTTCAGCTTATGTGTTTGAAGATACCGCTGCTAAACTGCTTAAAGATAACCCTGCCCTGAAAGCCGAATTTGAGAATAAGAAGAAACAGGACGCTGACTTTGCAAAAAGTGCAGATGCTCAGCTTGACTGGGTTTATACGCATTCTGTTTATTATGAAAAAACGCATTTACGATACCCGGTATACAGGAAAATGAAGTAACCACGATGTTTACAGGATCATTATACGGCATGATACTAAACCGCTCACATATAAGTTAATTTATCTATGAAATTCCTTCCGTTTAAAGTACAACCCCGCCTGTTTGCCCTACTGGTATTATGTTTTATAATTGCTACTATTGTAGGTACGGTTAGTCATGAATTAGGACACTACGTATTAGGAAAATCCCAAGGATATGAAGTTAGGCTGCGCTATTCCTCCGTGAGCTTTAAACCGTTGGAGTCGCTTGACTTAAGAAAATATGATTCGCTCTTCAAAGCCGACGAAAAAAAAATAGTTTCAAAAAAATCATCACCAGAAAAAGCAAGGTTTCTTAAATACAGGGACTCTTTAAGAACTAAATTTAAAAACGACAGACAGCGGGATATGTTATTTAGAATTGGTGGCCCACTACAAACCATAGTAACAGGTACTATAGGTATATTGTTGTTATGGTACAATCGAAAAAAGATTATTACAAAGAGCGAGCTTTCTGTAAAAGAGTGGTTTGCTGTTATACTGGCATTTTTTTGGTCGCGCTCTGTATTGAATGAGCTAATTTGCATTTATTATTATGTTGCAGAGCGGAAAGTTTTAAAGGTGGGAGACGAATCTATGATCAGCTTCTACCTTGGATTACCTGTTAATACGCTAAATGCGATTACCTGCCTAATAGGAACGTTCCTCTTACTTTGGGTTACTTTTTTTATAGTGCCTGTACAGCAACGCTTTTCTTTTGTAATCGCGGGTATTTCAGGCAGTGCTTTAGGCGCAATGATCTGGTTTCTCTGGATAGGCCCGGTTTTACTCCCTTAATTTCTACTAAGCATTTTAATTTAATTGTAAAAATTGCTTATTTTTCGTTACCAATAGCCAAACGACCTGTTATGAAAAAAATCTTGTCTTCAATATTCTTATTTTTATTTATCTGTCAGGTAAATGCCCAAAATTTTACACGCCGTGACAGTTTGCAGGGTGGTTTGCGGCCTGAGCGAAACAGTTATGATGTACTGCGCTATGATCTTAATATTACCGTAGATCCGGAAAAGAGATTTATCTGGGGTTACAACAATATTACATTTAAAGTAGTTAGCAATACCGCCCGTATCCAGCTCGACCTTTTCGAGAATATGAAGGTAGACAGTATTATTTATAACAAAACTAAACTCGCTTACAAACGCGACAACGATGCTGTGTTTGTTACATTTGCTCAGCAATTAGTAAAGGGAAGCGAAGAGCAGCTGCGATTTTATTATTCGGGAAAACCTATTGTTGCGAAGAATGCCCCATGGGATGGTGGATTTGTATTTGCTAAAGACGATAAGCAACAGCCCTGGGTAGGCGTAGCCGTACAGGGAACCGGTGCCAGCCTTTGGTATCCTGTAAAAGACCACCAGAGCGATGAACCAAACCGTGGCGCAAGTATAAAAGTTGCGGTACCTAACGGATTGATGAACGTATCTAACGGGCGCTTTACCGGGAGTGAAGACCTTAAAAATGGCTATACACGCTGGGATTGGGAAGTTAAAAATCCTATAAACAACTACGACATTACACTAAACATTGCCGATTATGCCCACATTCACGATACCAATAACGGGCTTGACCTTGATTACTATGTCCTAAAAATTCATGAGGAAAAAGCTAGAAAACATTTTGAAGAGGTTAAACTTATGCTTAATTGCTTTGAATCAAAATTTGGCCGCTACCCTTTCTTTGAAGACGGCTACAAACTTGTAGAAACCCCTTATCTGGGTATGGAACACCAAAGTGCAGTGGCATATGGCAATCGCTACAAAAAAGGTTATCTGGGCAAAGACCTTTCTGACACAGGTGTAGGCCTTAAATTTGATTATATAATTGTACACGAAAGCGGCCATGAGTGGTTTGGCAACAGTATTACCTCTCAGGATATTGCAGATATGTGGATACATGAGGGCTTTACTACGTATAGCGAAACGGTATATGCGGAATGCCAGTATGGTTATGAAGAGGCCATGAAATACATAAATGGTGAAGGGCAAAACAGCATGAACAAAAAGCCGGTAATAGGTATTTTTGGGGTAAATAAAGAAGGATCGGGCGATATGTATTATAAGGGGGCGCTAATGCTTAATACATTGCGCCATATAGTAAATGATGATAAGAAATGGTGGAAACTGATCCTTAACTATTCTGAACATTTTAAAAAACAGATAATTACTACCCAGGATGTCATAACGTTTTTTAATAAAGAAACCGGCATGAACCTTACGCCAATTTTTAACCAGTACCTGCGCTATCCTGCAATTCCTGTTTTACAGCTTAAGCTTAATAACGGTAAACTGGAGTACCGTTGGCAAACCGATGAACCTGATTTTGCTATGTCTATAGAAGTAGCAATTGACGGAAAGCCAATTCGCTTAAAGGCGACAAACACATGGCAGTCGTTAAATACTGATGCTAAGAGTATGAATGCTGTAGTAGTTGCCACAAATAAGTTTTATATAAAAGTAGCTACGCTTTAGAGCATATAGAAAGAGGCCTGAAATATCAGGCCTCTTTTTTTAAAATGTATCTGTCGCTTAAATATTTCTCAGCGTTTCGGCTCTTTGCAATTTGCCAGATCCCGTTTCCGCAAATTTGTCGATAAACAATATGTCTTTAGGTTTCTCGTACTTATCAATCCCTGAGAAAACTTCGGGGTTAAGCTCATACTTATCACCCTCTATAACCAGTACAAGTTTTTCGCCAAGGGCTTCATCTGCAATTCCCTTTACAAAAAAGCGCTGATTAATGTGGGGTGCCAGTTTTTCTTCAATCTGCTCAGGATACAGTTTTATGCCCCCGCTATTTATAACGTTGTCATAACGGCCCAGCCATATAAAGTGCGTTTTGTTAATAACATCAACCACATCATTAGTTACCACCGGCTCGTTAGTAAGACTATCTGCATGAATAACAAGGCAGCCACGATCGTCGGTACTAAGGGTGATATTTGGCAACGCTTCAAAAGCCGTTTCATCAATATGCTTGGCAGCAATATGTGTAATGGTTTCGGTCATGCCATAAGTTTCATAAACTTCAGTTTGCAGGTTTTGTAACTGTCCTGCAAGGGTACTGCTCACTTTAGCCCCTCCCAGTATAAGTGTTTTAACCTGATTAAGTTTGTCGATGGATTGCTGCGCCTGCAGTGGCACCATAGCAGCAAAATCGTAAACGTTGTCATTGCGGTCCAATGGCGTAACACCAGGTTCTGCAAGATCCATATCCCAGCCTAAAATAAACGCTCTTACAAGCATCATCTTGCCGGCTACAAACTGTGTGGGCAGGCAGTGCAATGCCTTTATACTTTCGCCCATGTTAAAATATTCGCCAGTAGCAACGGCACTATTTACCATAGCCTGCTTACTTACACGTATAGTTTTAGGAGTTCCGGTTGTACCACTGGTTTGCATGGGCACGTAGCTTTTGTTATCGAACCAGTCCAGTATAAACATACCAATGGACTTCTCGAAGGCTTCGCCTTCTTTAATAAAACTATAGGCTACCCGGCAAAGATCGTCTGCCGAAAAGTGAAAGCCATTTAGCTTAAACCTGTTGTGCACAAAAGTTGGGTTTGGGTTGTTAATATTCATTGTTAGAAAAGTTTGGGTTTGCGTTTTCGGGAACCGGAGGTATAATTTTGCCGGTAAGTTTTTCTCTCCATCCTGTCCATTTAAACATCCTGGCAAAAATAAAAAGGAGGATGGGGTAAATAATAACTATAGGAAGCAGGACATCTAACCCTGCCGAGGGTTTTGTTATTTCTTTAAGTATGGCCGGAGTTTGCAGTACGCTCCAGTCGGACGTTATAAGTAATGCTGCAGTAAGATTATTGGCTGCGTGAAAGCCAAGGGCAAGCTCTGTGCCATCGTCCATGAGTGTCATTATTCCTAAACAAAGCCCTGTGCCTACGTAGTAAAGGGATATTATTGGTCCCATTTCCTGAACTTCGGGGTTTAATAGGTGCATGCACCCAAAAATTAAAGAGGTCATTAACAGCGGAAACCACCTGTTTTTTGCCAACAGCCCAAAGCCCTGCATAAGATATCCGCGGAAAACAAGTTCTTCAACCGTTGTTTGTACGGGTATAAGAGGTATTGCGATGAAACAAAGAATTAAAAATTCGACCTCATTAAATTGCACCTTGTAGTTGGCCGGGGCGGCATAATATGCATATAAAGTTGTCGCTACAGAAAAAACTACCCATATTAAAAACGAAAAAAATATCCTTCTCCAGTCTATTTTAGGGCGCGCAGTAATAATTTCTATAAACAGTTGATTTTGTATTTTTTTTACCGCCAGTATAATTCCGCCCAGAGCAAACACAAATGATAACAGTAAGAGAAATAACATTAAATTCTGATCCATGAACCTGTAAAGCTGGGCGTTATTGTCGGGCATTTTTACACCTCGTTTCGCAGCCTTAATTGCCATCGCGATTATTATGGGCAATTGCCCTACAAACGATGCCATTATGATTAAAAGCGACCCCAAAATATACTTACCAAAATCATTTTTTGGCTTAAAAGCTTGAATTAGAAACATGAATGAAGGACTTAACTTTAAGGATTTGTTAGTACTAAGGTACTTCAATTTTAAATAATTATGGCTTACTTTGCAAAAAGATTTAAATGCTTACTATATACCACAACCCTCGTTGCGGCAAGTCGCGCGAGGGTCTTGCATTGCTCGAATTACAGGACAAACCTTTTACTGTAGTTAAATACCTTAACGAGCCACTTACTAAAGAAGAACTTACTGCTATAATCAAGAAACTGGGCATTAGTCCCTTAGAACTCGTGCGTCAAAAAGAGACCGTATGGATTGATAATTATAAAGGTAAAAAGCTTACCGACGATGATATTATTGCAGCATTGATAGTACACCCCATACTTATTGAAAGGCCTATTGTTATAAATGGTGACCGGGCAGTAATTGCCCGCCCTGCCGAAAGAATAAAAGAAATACTATAATTTTATTAACATATTTTTATGATTCTGTTCTTTAAACCTTATGGTATTTGTAGAGTCATACCTTTTTATCAACCTACTATATTTTTTCATGAAACAGTTTAAAGCTACTTTACTACTCACTTTTTTATTTACAGCATTCGCATCGTTTGCACAGGCGCCACCGGGAGCTCCGGCAGGTAATACTGTAAAAGTAACCGGACAGGTTATAGAAAAAGAAAGCAAACAACCCCTTGAATTTGCCAATGTTATCATTCAGACAATGGATAACGTTACCGTTGCAGGCGGACTTACTGATGCCGCAGGAAAATTCAACCTCGCTGTGGCGCCGGGCACCTACAATATAAAATTCGACTTCATTTCCTTTAAGCCTACACTCATTTCGGCAAAACAAATTACAGGCGATACTAACCTGGGCGTAACCGCAATGGCTCCTGATGCAACAGTACTTAATGCTGTAGAAATTACTGCAGAACGCAGCACGGTAGAAATTAAGCTTGATAAACGTGTGTACACTGTGGGTAATGATATGATGGTAAAAGGTGGCACCGTGAGCGATGTGCTCGATAACGTACCGTCGCTGTCTGTAGATGCTGAAGGTAACGTAGCGCTAAGGGGCAACCAGAGCGTAACTATTTTAATTGACGGACGCCCAAGTAATCTTGCAGGCAGCAATGTTGCCGAAGTCCTTAGGCTTTTACCTGCCGACTCTGTAGATAAGGTCGAGGTTATTACAAATCCATCGGCCCGGTATGATGCCGAAGGTGGTGGTGGTATTGTAAATATTATCCTTAAAAAAGGTAAGGCAAATGGTTTTAACGGATCTGTTGTTGCAAATACAGGTTACCCATCTAACCAGGGAGTGAGCACTAACTTAAACTATCGCAGCACTAATTATAACCTGTTCTCTAACATTGGTTATAATTATCGCGAAAATCCGGGTAACTCTTTTACCAACAGCGAGTACCTTAATGATGATAATTCTACATCAAGCTTTACCAATGAAAAACGTTTAAACAGACGATTGCGTAAGGGTTTTAACGCAAGTGTTGGTATGGAGTGGTTTATAGACTCTACCACAACCTGGACAAACTCTGTAAGCTTTAGGCGCAACACTGGCAACAACCCTGCTAAAACGTACTACGACAATTTTACTGCCGACAGAACCTATACTAACACCCGTTTTAGGAACAATGCCGAAGAGGATAAAGAAAATAACATGCAGTACAGCAGTAGTATTGTAAAAAAGTTTGATACTAAGGGCCACGAGCTTAAAGTTGATGCTTCTATTTCCCGAAATGTAGATGATGAGGATGCTAACATTAGCGATGAGATATTATTTACTACAGATACCTCGCGAAATACTTATGAACGAACCTTTAACGACCAACTTGAAAAGCGCGGACTTGTACAAGCCGATTATGTTTTACCATTAGGAGAAAACGGCCGTTTTGAAGCCGGATACCGTGGTAGCTTTTCATCATTAAAAACCGATTCGCGAGCCGAAACGTTTACAGGAGGAGTATATATAAACAATGCTAATTACACCAACTTCTTAGAATACAAAGAAAAAGTAAATGCGTTTTACACACAGTACGGCTCTAAAATAGGCAAGTTCTCTTATTTAGGAGGCCTTCGCTGGGAAGACTCTAACATCGATGTTAATTTACTTACTACAGGCACCTTTAATAATAAAAAGTACAATAACTTTTTCCCGAGTGCATTCTTTAGCTACGAGTTCTCGGAGAGCAGTAACGTAAGCTTAAGCTATAGCCGCCGTATAAACAGGCCGCGTGGCAGGTTCTTAAATCCATTTTCAGGACTATCAAGCAACATAAATATCTTTAGGGGTAACCCGGACATCAACCCGTCTAAAACCCATGCAATAGATTTGGGCTATTTAAAGAAATGGAAGAATATTACACTAAGCTCTTCTGCCTATTTAAATATTACAGATGACAGCTTTCAGTTTGTAAGACAACGATCAGGCGATTACGTAACGCAGGTAATAGATGGCCAGGACACTGTAGACCCGGAAACCGGAGCGGTAATACCTGTAGGGCAGGCAGATATTCGTACGCCGGTAACCCTTACCACTCCAATTAACTTAGCTAAAGAATACCGTTTTGGTTTTGAGTTTAATATCAATTACAATCCGTATAAATGGTGGAGGATAAACAGTAACTTTAACTTTTACCGCAACCAGACTAAAGGCGATTACACCTTTACTTACCAGGATGAAGATGGCGTAACTGTAAACGATTTCCAGAATTTTAACAATACAGCTTATGCCTGGACAACGCGTATAAATTCTAAAATTAGCCTGCCATACAAAATTGACTGGCAGCTAAACGGAAATTATGAAGGACCGCAAAATAATGCTCAGGGACGCCGCGTGGGTGTTGCAAGTGCTAACACTGCACTAAGCAAAGATATCCTTAAAGATAAAGCTACTATAGCGCTTAACGTTCAGGATATTTTTAACTCAAGGAAAATGAAAAACGAAACGTACCTGCCGGGACAAATACGTTCGTATAGCGAAATGCAATGGAGACAAAGGCAAATTACCCTGTCCTTTACGTACCGCTTTAACATGAGCAAAAGCGACAGGCAAAAAGAACAAAAAGGCCAGCAGGAAGGCGGCGGAGAAGATTACATGGGAGGATAATATTTCTCAATTTTCATAAACAAATAAAGGGCTCAATTGAGCCCTTTATTTGTTTTATACTTCTAACTATTTAACTTTGCCGCCAAAGCCAAGCTCGATATTTCTACCTGCTATTAACGAAAGGATGCCTCCCAGATAATCCGAGTTATTATAGTTGTATGAAGTACTATAGCTAACGTTTACACCCGCCGATGGCATATCTGTAACAAAAATGTAGCCGCTATTATAGTAGAGTTTATCGTTAGATCCTACATATACATTTGTACGTCCAATATTTTGCGCATCGTAATTAAAGTTAAAGCGCCCAAAAATCTCTGTATAATTTTTAGAATAAAAAGATAACGCCGGACTTATCGTGGGCATAAGTACACCCTGCCCCACTTTACTACTATTCACCGCAACGGTTAAAGATTGGGGCAGCTGCTGGGCATTACAAATGTATGCTGTGGCTAAAGCGATTAGGGTAAGTTGCTTTTTCATGACGATGTACTTTACTCAAATTTAGTAAATTGATACGTAATTATCCATCATTTTATTTAAAATTTCAACCATCAATGACTCAAATGCTATTAATAAAATAGTAAAGGAAGAATTTCAGGAATTTGAAGTAGTGACCGACATTCAGCAGCTTAAAAGGTTTTTAAAGACTTTCAATATATTAAAAGAAAGTGTAGCAAAACGTATGGTTTTAACTATTTTTGAAACTAATAAATTAAGAGACTATGCCTACAATAAAAAAAATATTTTTGGTCCTGTTCATCTACCTTAATGCACCTATTATGTTTGCGCAGGATTATGTGAGCCATACCAAAGGAGAAAAAGGGCTTTATATAACATTGTCTGATGGGGTATTAAATATTGAACCCCTAAATTCGAAGGCGATAAATGTCAGTTGGGAAAAAGGATCAATAAAAGAAGAGCAGGAATTTGTGTTGGTAAACAAATTACCGGTACCCGCATTTACTATATCTGAAACTTCAAAAAATATAAAACTGTCTACAGGTTTGGTTATCGTAGAGTTTAGTAAAAAAAGTGGCGTCATTAATTTTAGCGACAATAAGGGCAAGGTTTTTCTTAGTGAAAAAGCAGGAAGCAGAAAAATGAAACCCGCTGTGGTAATGGGGCAGGCTTGTTTTGAGGCACAACAGAGTTTTAATACGGCCAATGACGAGTACCTGTTTGGCCTGGGTCAGTTTCAGGACGGAAATTATAACCTGCGCAATATAACCCGCCGTCTTGTACAGGTAAATACACAAATTGCCATACCATTTTTATATTCCAGTAAGGGCTACGGGATACTTTGGCATCAGTATGGCCTTACTGATTTTAACCCTGCAGATAACGAAGTACAACTTATAAAAGGTAACGAAGCAGGGACACAGCAGGAAGCTGAAGTTACCACTACAGCCGGCACACAAATAGTATCGCAGCAACAATCCATATATACAGGAACATTTTCGGTGGCTACAGAAGGTGATTATACTTTAATGCTCGACCTGGGTGCCATGGAAAATCGCCATTTTTTAGCAATTGATGGCGTACCATTGATTGACCAGTCAAATTTATGGCTACCCCCCGCTGCGAGTAAGATTAAACACTTAAAAGAAGGTATACACACTACTCAAATAATCTGCCGCAGTACCAACGTACCTAAAGTAACCTACAAAGCAGCCGATAATGTAACCACCTTTCGCTCGCCAAATGCAAAATCATTGCGCTATGTTGTATTTTATGGTAAGGATGCCGATGAGGTAATAGCAGGTTACCGCAACCTCTCAGGCAATGTACCCATGCTGCCTTTATGGGCATATGGCTTTTGGCAGTGCAGGGAGCGTTACACATCCGGCTCACACTTAGTGGAGACTATAAAAGAATTCCGCAAAAGAAATCTCCCTGTAGATGTGATTGTACAGGACTGGCAGTACTGGGGAAAATACGGTTGGGGTGTGCCTAAATTTGATGAGGCACATTACCCGGACCCGGAAGGTTTTATCAAAGAACTTCACAACCAGAATGCGCATTTCTCTATTTCGGTTTGGGAGAACCTTGATAAAAAATCAGAGGTTGCAAAGCCATATATAGATAAAAACCTGTACATTCCTGACAGTCCCTGGATTGATATTTACAACCCGGCAACGCAGCAAACGCACTGGAATGCGCTTAACAAAAACCTGTTTAGTAAGGGGGTTGACTCCTGGTGGATGGATGCCACAGAACCCGAAAATGATGCCCTTGCAGGAAAAGAAACCTATTTAGGTCCCGGCGATTTTTACCGGCTTACCTATCCTTTATTTGTCAGTAAAGCCGTGTACGACGGACAGCGGGCGCAGGACCCCTTAAAGCGCGTGGCGATATTAACCAGGTCTGCATTTGCAGGGCAACAGCGGTATGGCACTATAAACTGGTCCGGCGATATAGGAGGCGACTGGGATACTTACCAGCGACAAATTGTTGCGGGCCTTAATTACAACCTTACCGGAATGCCCTATTGGACAACTGATATTGGTGGGTTTTTCAGGCCCGGGCCAAGCCAGTATAATGATGAAAAGTATCATGAAGTACTTACACGCTGGTTTCAGTGGGGAGTGTTTAACCCAATATTCCGCATTCATGGATACCAATCAGAAACAGAGCCGTGGAAATATGGCTCTGTGGTAGAAGCAAATATGCAGGCAATGCTTAACCTGCGTTACCGTCTTCTGCCCTATATCTATTCGGAAGCATGGAAGATACACAAAAACGGTTCAACGCTTATGCGCCCGTTAGTAATGGATTTTAGCCACGATGCCAAAGCCATAGAACAGCAGTTACAATACATGTTTGGCAACGATATATTAGTAGCTCCTGTTACAAAGCCCGGAATTAAAAACTGGGATGTTTACCTCCCTGCAAAGGCAGAGTGGTATAGCTTTTGGACCTGTGACCGTTTTAAAGGTGGCCAAACTATAAGCACTGCCACACCCCTTGATAAAATTCCGCTTTATGTAAAAGCAGGCGCTATTCTTCCAATGGGAAAAGTAATACAGTCTACTGCTGAAAGCCAGAAAGAAAATATTGAGATCAGTATTTATAAAGGCGCTGACGGAACGTTTGATCTTTATGAAGATGAGGGCGATAATTATAATTATGAAACCGGTAAGTATACAGTTATACCTTTTAAATGGGATGATAAAAAAAAGACACTTACCATCAAAGAAATGAAGGGCCAGTATAAAGGTTATTTAAAAGAAAGGACTTTTAGTATTTTATTTGTAGATGGTAATAACGGTACCAGGACCAAACAAAGTTTAAACCGCATACAAATTATATATACAGGAAAAGAAATAATGATAAGTGAAAGATAACAGCCTCCATGCCCCGGCAGAAGTATATCTGTAATAAAATAGAGTTTATCGTTTAGAACCCACATGCACATCCGTACTGAGACTGTATATGCATCGTAATTATATTTTCATGACAATATAATTAGTGGCATATCATAAAGTTACGAAAAAACTGAATGTGATGTTTCTTATTCTATACATTTACATCTTCTTAAATCTAAAGTTAATACGACGGTTGGTAAATTAAAACACACATTATTAATATTATGAACTTACTGGTAGAATATAAGGATTTGGAGACAATGGGTTTTGATAGTGGAGGTACTGACATGTTATCTTATAAAGGCAAACCATTTACCGGATTCATTGTTGAATACTATACAAATGGCATTTTAATGTCTGAAGAAGAATATAAAGATGGGTATAAGAATGGTGTTAATATAAGTTACTTCGAAAATGGCCAGATTGAAGAGGAATATTTCAGTAAATATAATCGTTTCTATAACTCTTTTACGTCATGGGATATAAATGGCAATCTTATATCAAAAACAAACTATGACGATAATGGAAACGAAGTAGATCGTATTGTAGAATAATAAATTACCGTTTTAGATGATCAAAATAGTAATATAATAACGCTGGAGATGGAAAAAACATCATTGTGTGCAAAGATTAATTTCCCCTTTAGAAATGAAAATAAATTAGATCGCAAAAAAAGGCGCTACATACATAGCGCCTCTTAGAGAAATATTTGTTTGTTGTGTATTCATTAAGGAAATATACCCCTTTGCAGGTAAGCCATTTCTATGCGGGTAAGAGCTACAATATAAGCAGCAGTCCTCCAGTCTGTTTTATGAGATTCGGCAGTGGTAACAACTTTTCCAAAAGCTTCTTCAAGTTTCTTTCTAAGTTTCACGATAACGTCGTCCATAGTCCATATCTCGCCGTTACGGTTTTGCAACCACTCATAGTAGCTGCCTATAACGCCGCCCGAGTTACAAAGGATATCAGGAATGATCTCTACACCTCTTGAAAGAAGAATCTCTTCACCTTCAGTATCTGTAGGGCCATTAGCACCTTCAGCTACAAGGGTGGCTTTGATATCGTTAGCATTTTCAAAAGTTATCTGGTTACCAAGGGCAGCCGGGATAATAATGTCGCAGTCGATAGCAAAGAATTTAGTCGAATCAAAGTCATGGTCAGTATAACCATGAATGGTAGCATTTTCTTTCTGGTAACGTAAAAGATCTTCAGGATCCATACCGTCAGGGTTGTAAATAGTACCGGTAGCATCCTGTACACCTACAAGTGTAGCGCCCAGTTTGCTCATAAAATGTGCACTCCAGTAACCTACATTACCAAAGCCCTGCACAATATAGCGCTTGCCTGTAAGGTCTACACCTTTCATTTTAGCCCACGCCTCAATAGTAACCACAACGCCAAAACCTGTAGCACGGTCACGTCCTTCAAGGCCACCGCTTCCTACCGGTTTTCCAGTAACCACGTGCTGGTTTTTAGAACGCTCTGCCGGCGATTTTGTACTCATGTACGTATCGGCAATCCAGGCCATCATTTGTGCATTTGTATTAACATCCGGAGCCGGAATATCATGTTCCGGGCCTATGTTATCGCCAAGGGCATAAGTAAAGCGTCTTGTTATTCTTTCAAGTTCATGAACAGAATATTTTTTAGGGTCTATTTGTATACCACCTTTACCACCGCCAAAAGGAAGTCCGGCAAGAGATGTTTTCCAGGTCATCCATGTAGCAAGTGCACGTGCGGCATCAAGATCTACTGTATCGTGGTAACGCAATCCGCCTTTATAAGGGCCTAGTGCGTTGTTGTGCTGTACGCGGTAGCCGGTAAATACCTCTACGTCGCCATTATCCATTTTTACAGGAAAGTGTACAACTATCTCGTTATTGGTAATTGATAGAATTTTTTTAACGCTCTCGTCCAGGCCCATTACGCTTGCGGCCTTTTCAAACTGGTTTTTTACGTTTTCATACATTCCCGTCTTGCGGGGTTTCGCAGATGTTGCCATAATTATTAAATTACAACTAAGTTTTAAAAAAGGTTTGTTGGTACTTAAATGCAATACAAATATAATAACTTATTTCATTCAAATTATTAAATTTACAAAAAATAAAGAGATAAACTGCGATTGTTATAATTTTACATTTTATTAACAGCTTATATCTAACTATATCATAAATTAATTATATGCAATCCTTTAACATTTAAGCGTATAATTATACCTGATAACGTGTTTAAAACTATAAGTTAACTGTAACAATTTTAAATACGTTTTTGGTATATTTGCAATTGCTATGGTAAAGCTACTAAAGTTTACCGAAGTATTAACTATACCATCATGAAAATTGAGCAAATATATACAGGCTGCATCGCGCAGGCTGCTTATTATCTTGAAAGTAACGGCGAAGCAGCCATCTTTGATCCGCTTCGTGAAGTACAGCCCTATATAGACAAAGCTGCTAAAGACAATGCTACTATAAAATACATTTTTGAAACCCATTTCCATGCCGATTTTGTTTCAGGACACCTTGACCTTTCGCAAAAAACCGGTGCACAAATTATTTATGGTCCTACTGCGGCTCCTGCCTTTAAGGCTACCATAGCTAATGACGGACAGGAATTTAAACTGGGCAGCTACACCATTAAAGCCATACATACTCCCGGCCATACTATGGAAAGCACCTGCTACCTCCTGCTGAACGAAGCCGGTAAAATACATGCCATTATTACAGGTGATACATTATTTATAGGTGATGTGGGGCGACCTGACCTTGCACAGGCTATGAGCACAGATCTTACTCAGGAGTTACTGGCGTCTTACCTTTACGATTCGTTAAGAAACAAGATAATGACCCTGCCGGATGATGTTATAGTATACCCAAGCCATGGTGCAGGAAGTTCCTGCGGTAAAAACCTTAGCAAAGAAACTACCGATACACTGGGCAACCAGAAAAAAATAAATTATGCCCTGCGTGCCGATATGACCCGCGAGGAATTTATTGCGGAGTTACTCGACGGTCTTGGCCGGCCGCCGGCATATTTTCCGCAAAACGTACTCATGAACAGCCAGGGTTACCAAAGCCTTGATACTGTTTTAGCAAACGGCTCTAAAGCACTTACTCCAGCCGGGTTTGAAGCTATTGCAAATACTACTGGTGCCCTTATACTTGACGTTAGGCACGAAGATGATTTTATACAGCATCACATACCGGGTTCTATATTTATTGGCCTTCACGGCGGTTTTGCCCCTTGGGTAGGCGCCCTGATTATGGATGTTAAGCAACCATTATTACTTGTTACTCCTAAAGGTAAGGAAACCGAAACTGTTACCCGCCTTGCCAGAGTAGGGTTTGATAATACACTTGGCTACTTAGATGGAGGTATTGATGCCTGGAAGGCTGCAGGTTTTGAAACCGACAGCATACAGTCTGTATCGCCTGAAACATTCGCCAGTGTCTACAATGAAGAAATTATTGTGATAGATTCCCGCAAGCCGGGAGAATTTGATGGTGGGCATGTTATAAATGCAGTTAACATTCCGCTTGATTTTGTGAATGAGCAACTTGCCGAAGTTCCTAAAGATAAGGAGTTTTACATTCACTGTGCCGGTGGTTACAGATCTGTAATCATGACCTCTATACTAAAGGCCCGCGGTTACCATAACATGATAAATATCGATAAGGGTTTTGCCGGAATTAAAGATACCACGGTGAGCACTACAATAAGTCAGGCTACATCGCTATAACTATCTTTTAAAAAATCTCTTTAAACCTATAAAACACGTGTGTATTTTAATACTTTTGCACATCAATAAAAATAACAAATAAAAAACATGAAAAGAATAGCATTGTTTCTGGCAGCGGCAGCCTTAGTTGTGTCGTGTAAAAATCTGGCAGAAAACGAATTTGAAATTACAGGTAAGGTAGATTCTTCTCTTGAAGGTAAAAAAGTATTTTTAGAAAAACAAGGCGGTATGATGGGCTTTACCGCTATCGACACTGCAGTGGTTAAAGGCGGAGAGTTTGTGTTTAAAGATACAACATCGGCTCCATCTATACATTTTATAAGCATTGAAGGCAAACCGGAAAAACTAAACTTTATACTTGAGCCGGGTGCTATAGATATTAAGGTAGATAAAGATACCATTTACAAATCTACCACAGGTGGTACTTACAACAACGATAAACTTGAAGAGTTTAAACAGATTAGCTACAAAATGTACAAAAAAAGCGATAAGTTCCAAAAAGACAACATGGCTAGGTATGAGGCTGCTGCAAAAGTAAGTGATACCGTTACTATAAACAAGCTTAGCAAAGAAAGGCTTGCCATTACTAAAGACTGGGAAGGCCAGTTAGTAGATTTTATTAAAAAGAACCCAAAAGCGTACTGCGATGTAATTGTTCTTGGACAGGTTGCGCAAATGGGTGTTAAGAAAATTGAAGAGGTAAAAGTATTATTTGATGGCCTTGATCCTGTTGTTAAAAACACTAAAGAAGGCAAACAAATATCTGACTACTTTAAAAAAGTTGAAGAAGACAAAAAAACGGCTGCTGCAGTACAACAAGAACCAGCAGGTGCAGTTAAAGTAGGAGATGTTGCACCCGATTTCTCTGCTGCAACACCAGACGGAAAACAACTTTCTTTAAAAGAATCATTAGGTAAAGTAACCATTATAGATTTTTGGGCGTCATGGTGCAAACCCTGCAGGGCAGAAAATCCTAATGTAGTAGCTTTATACAATGAGCTTCATGCTAAAGGCCTTAACATTATAGGTGTTTCTCTTGATAAAGAAGCCGGTAAATGGAAAGAAGCTATCGCTGCAGATAAACTTACATGGAACCAGATATCTAACCTAAAATTTTGGGAAGATCCTATTGCTAAGCAATATGGTGTAACCGGCATCCCTGCTACTTTTATCCTAGATGCTTCGGGTAAAATTGTAGCCAGAGACTTAAGAGGTGCAGAGCTTAAAGCTAAAGTAAACGAGCTTTTAGCAAGCAAATAATCTCTCGAAGATATATATATACAAAAAGCCTTCGCTACAGCGAAGGCTTTTTTTTGGTCATTAAAAAAACCCACTTCTTTCGAGGTGGGTTTTGTGTTTATATGGCGGGATTATTTTTTCAAGTATTCCAGTACATTCTTTTCTATACGGTCATGAATGTTGGTTATATCTGCTTTGCCAAACTTCTCCCCTATTATATTTTCATAAAGCTCTATGTAACGATCTGATACTGATTCTATGTACTCATCTGTCATTTCAGGTATCTGTTGGCCGTCCTTACCCTGAAAGTCATTAGCAATAAGCCACTGCCTTACAAACTCCTTACTTAATTGCTTTTGGGTTTCACCATCATTTTGTCGTTGTTGGTAACCGTCGGCATAAAAGTAACGTGAAGAATCCGGTGTGTGTATCTCGTCAATTAAAACGATCTTACCATCTTTAGTTTTACCAAATTCGTATTTGGTATCAACAAGTATAAGTCCGCGCGATGCGGCTATCTCTGTACCTCTTTGAAACAAGGCGCGTGTATATTTTTCTAACACTAAATAATCTTCTTCAGAAACGATACCGTTAGTCAGTATCGCTTCACGTGAAATATCTACGTCATGCTCGCCAAAATCGGCTTTTGTAGTTGGTGTAATTATAGGAGAAGGGAACTTATCGTTCTCCTTTAAACCTTCTACAAGCTCTACACCACATAACACTCTCTTACCGGCAGCATACTCACGTGCAGAGTGACCGGACAGGTAACCGCGGATAACCATCTCTACTTTAAATGGCTCGCAAAGGTGGCCTACAGCAACATTAGGATCGGGCGTGTCAATAAGCCAGTTAGGTACTACATCTTCGGTAAGGCGCATAAACTTGGTAGCTATCTGGTTAAGTATCTGCCCTTTGTAAGGTATACCTTTTGGCATTACTACATCAAAAGCACTAAGCCTGTCAGTAGCAACCATAACAAGCAGCTCATCGTTTATATTATATACTTCCCTAACCTTACCGCGGTAAACAGATTTTTGTCCCGGAAAATTAAAATCGGTAGTTGTGATCGTGTTGTTTTGTGACATGTGTGTAGTTTGTTGTTTTGCAGTTTAAGGATGCAAAAATAAGAAAGTAATTAATTATTTCGCTTTTTATCTATCAGTTTATAGCGAATGGCCCAGCCTATATTTATAAATAAAAAAATTATGGCGATTACCACGAGTAAAATCTGCACCGCTAAACACTTGTTATAGATGTCTGATATGAGCGATAAATAGATAATCATAACCATAATTGCTGTATGCGTAATGCTAACCAGCCTGTTTACGCGCGTCCTAAATAGTGACAGAATAGCATAACCTATAAGAAAAACTAATATAGAAGCTATAGCAGATAAAATAACAAGCGAGCACATATCAAACGCCCAACCTACAGTCTTATTTACAGCGTAAGTGTCAAGTTCAGTGCTTCCGAAAAAAACGTACTGCGATACTGCCATTGCAAGAACGACATACAAAATTAGTAGCAGCGGGCCTGACGGTTTCTTAAAATCTATCATTTAATGAATTTGCAATGAATATGACTTGCATAATTTATAAAATAGTAACCCGGAGCAGTGCCCCGGGCTATTTTATTTAATCTATAAAAATTTGTGCTTAAATACTTTGCATCTCTGCAACTTTGTTCTAAGTATCTAAGTTCTATAAAAACTTAATCAATATTCTCAATACCCTTGTACGCCTCAATAATTTTCTTAACAAGGCGGTGGCGTACAATATCTTTATCGTCAAGGTATATGATACCCACACCCTCTACATCTTTAAGGATAAGGATAGCCTCTTTAAGTCCGCTAATGGTGCGGCGTGGTAAATCTACCTGGCCAGGATCGCCGGTTATCATAAACTTGGCATTCTTGCCCATACGGGTAAGGAACATCTTCATTTGTGAATGGGTGGTGTTCTGGGCTTCATCGAGTATTACAAAAGCATGATCTAACGTTCGCCCACGCATAAAGGCGAGTGGCGCTATTTGTATTATGCCTTTAAGTATATAGTCTTCCAGTGTTTGTGGGGGCAACATATCGCGAAGCGCGTCATACAGCGGTTGCATATACGGGTCAAGTTTTTCCTTCATATCTCCAGGAAGAAAGCCAAGGTTCTCCCCTGCCTCTACCGCCGGGCGTGTAAGGATAATGCGTTTAACCTGTTTTTCCTTAAGCGCCTTTACAGCAAGTGCCACACCGGTGTAGGTTTTACCGGTACCGGCAGGGCCTATGGCAAAAACCATATCGTTCTTGGCCATGTAATCAACAAGTTTTTGCTGGTTAGGAGTCATGGCCTTAATAAGCTTGCCACCCAGGCCATGCACCAGTATCTTATCACTTGGATCCATGTGCTCTGTATTGCTGTCGCTTTGTATAACGCGTTCTATAACATTATCATCTATCGTATTATAACGCGAAAAATGCTGCATCAGTCGCTTAAACCGTTTTTCAAATTCGTCCAGCAATTCTTTTTCGCCAAAGGCCTTAAGTGTAGTACCGCGGGCAACTATTTTTAGCTTAGGATAATATTTTTTAATGGTTTCAAGATGAGAATCCTGAGCGCCCCAAAAGTCTTTAGGAGCTATGTCTGTCAGTTCAATCGTACGTTCGTTCAAAAGCAGAAGGTTTTAATTTTTAGAAATTGTTGCTATATAATTAGTAGCTTTGCATTCAAATTTAGTGAAATTTTAGTCGCACTTTTTAAAAGTTTTGCACAATTTTATGTCAATAATAACCCTAACAACCGATTTCGGACTTAAGGACCATTTTGTGGGCGCGCTTAAGGGCAAGATATTATCCTGCTATTCTGAAGCGTCTATTGTTGACATTTCGCACCACGTAGATCTCTTTAACGTATCCGAAGCCAGTTACATAGTGGGTGCAGCATATGCCAGTTTCCCGCAGGGAACGGTGCACCTTATTGGCGTAGATGCAGAGCTTACTAAAGAGAACCGGCATATTGCAATGATGTGGAACGGCCACTACTTTATTTGTGCCGATAATGGAATACTAAGCTTACTGACCGAAAAAATTGTACCGGAGAAGATTGTTGAGATTAACATACATGACCGACTGCCCGAAAACAACAGCGAGATGGATGTTTTTGTTACAGTAGCATGCCATCTTAGCAAAGGTGGGCTGCTAAACGTTATAGGGAGGGAAATTACAGAGATAAAACAAATTTATGATCTTCACCCTGTGGTTGCGCCGGATAATGCTACAATAAGGGGCTGTGTTGTTTATATAGACCACTTTGGCAACTGTATTACCAACATTACTAAAAGACAGGTTAAAGAAGTTGCTAAAGGCCGTGACTTCGAGATTACCTTTAGCACTAAGAGCATAAAAGCTGTTAAAGCAGGGTATTCTGACTTTACAGTAAACGAGCGCTTTTCGCTTAAGGACTATGAGGGCGAAAAACTGGCCATCTTTAACGAAGCCGGATTTCTGGAAATTGCCATTTACCGCAGTAATCCGTCTACGGTGGGTACCGCAAAAACACTGTTAGGCCTTAAATTCAGGGATGTAGTGAGTGTAGTGTTCCGTTAGTTTTATTTCAGATTGAAAGATTTAAGAATTGAGCTACACTGGATAAAGTCACAGTCGCAGTATCAAAAATCTAATTGCGCGATGATCATGCGGGGCGTAGGGTGTCATATAAAAAATATTTCTCAATTAAATAAAACATATTTAGGTTATAAGTTAAATATGAGTGAAGCTAAGGCCTTAAACTTCCTTGCGTTAAGCAAATTATAAGAAGTTAGAGCCTTAAATTTTTGCTTCTTTTGTTTCAAGACAAAAGAAGAAAATAAAAAATAATTGAATATGCCTTTAGTTTAAAAGTTCTCAGTAGGAATTAAGAGTGGATTACTCTCAACAATAAAAATTACATTTAAATAATAAACCAAAAAACAGTATGTTTGTACGCATCGTAAAAATGGGTTTCCATGATGATAAAGTAGATGATTTCCTTGCTAATTTTGATATTGTTAAGCAGGACATACGAAACTTTGACGGCAACCGTTTTTTAGAATTGTACCGCGACAAAACAAACCCTACCGTGTTTTTTACCTATAGTTATTGGGAAACTGAAGCACACCTGGAAAACTACCGTAAATCAAAATTGTTTTGCGATACATGGGCCGTTACAAAGCCATTATTTAATAGTAAGCCAGAGGCATGGAGTGTAGATAAGCTTATAAGCCTGCCATAAGACATAATTAATGAACGCATTAGTAAGAAAACTTTTTTATGCCCTTCCTGTAAATCTGCGCTACACCGCCCGCAGGTTATTATACCTGCCGCAGGATATCTTTAGGGATAAAAACAGCCTGGTGCCCCCTAAAGGCAAGATCTTTATAGGCCGTGGCGATTTTGAAAAAACAGGAAACACATTCTTTGAATACTTTAAAAAATACGGACAACTAACCCCGCAAAGCCACATACTCGACGTAGGATCTGGCATTGGCCGGATGGCAGTACCGTTTACAAAATTTATTGATAAAAACGGTGTTTACAATGGTTTCGATATTGTAAAACAGGGTGTAGAATGGTGTTCTGAAAATATTACAGCAAAATTTCCAAATTTTACTTTTACATGGACGCCTCTTAAAAACGACTTGTACAATCTGGACACTAAAGACAATGCATCGCAGTTTAAGTTTCCATACCAGGATAATTACTATGATTTTGTGTTCCTTACATCGGTTTTTACCCACATGCTTCCTAACGATGTAGAAAATTACATTAGCGAAATAAAACGCGTTCTTAAACGTGATAAAACATTCTTTGCATCGTTCTTTATACTTGATGAAGAAAGTGAACAATCTATGTTTGTAAAAGGAAGCAAATCGTTTAAATATAACTTTGGCAACTATTCTGTAATGGATAAAAATGTTATGGAAGCCAATGTGGCATACAAAAAAGACTACATATACAATTTACTGGAATCGCATGGCCTCGAGATTACCCATTTTATGAGAGGCTACTGGAGCGGCGCAGTTCCTAGCGGTATAAACGAGCACCAGGACCATATTATTTTTAAAAAGAAATGAAAGCACTATTAATCAGAGAGATAAAATCCTTTTTTGGTTCGCCAATAGGGTATCTTGTTATAGCAATTTTCCTAGTACTCAATGGGTTGTTCCTTTGGGTGTTTGAGGGCGATTACAATATTTTAAACAGCGGCTTTGCCGATCTGTCACCGTTCTTTACCCTTGCTCCCTGGATACTTATTTTCCTTATACCTGCTGTAACCATGCGCAGTTTTAGCGACGAGAAGAAGCAGGGCACCTTAGAGTTGCTTTTTACCCGCCCGCTTACCATCTGGGAGATAGTGAACGGTAAATTTTTTGGCGCCTTTATATTAATTGTACTGGCGCTGTTGCCTACTATAATATATGTAGTTGTGGTATCTCAGTTAGGCAACCCTCCTGGTAATATAGATATGGGCAGCACATTGGCGTCATACTTTGGCCTGCTGTTCCTTATCGCCGGTTACACCGCTATTGGCATATTTACCTCCACCCTCTCAGAAAATCAGATTGTAGCCTTTATAATATCGGTGTTTTTTTGCTTTATATTGTATTTTGGGTTCGAGGAACTTGCTTTATATTCCGGCAGTTTTAGCACTGTGGTAGCTTCTTTTGGTATGGATTATCATTTTAAAAGCATGAGCCGCGGAGTGATAGATACTCGTGATATCATTTATTTTGCCAGCATTGCTGTTCTCTTTTTATCGTTAACGGCTTATCAACTTAAATCTTTAAAAGGGTAATGGAAGCAAGAAAACTAAAAAACCTTAAGCAACTGGGCCTTATTACTGCTGTACTTATAGTGATAAATTTTGCCGGCAGTTATGTTTTTAAGAGGTTTGACATGACCGACGATAAGCGCTATACACTCTCTGAGGCATCGATAAAAGTTATTGAAGAGGTTAAAGATCCTTTATATATTGATATCTTTCTGGGCGGAGACTTACCGCCGGAATTTAAGCGCCTGCAAAACGAAATACGCCAGGTATTAGAGGAATATCAGGTATACAACAGCAACATTACTTTTAATTTTATAGATCCTCTGGCCGAAGAGGAAGATGTGCAGAAGAATATTCAGGAAATGTACGCACAGGGCTTCTCTCCTACTAACATTGATATGACCCGCAAAGGCAAGAAGTCATTAATCCAGATCTTTCCTTGGGCTAAAGCCAATATGGGTCAGAAATCGGTTCGTATACCCCTATTGGTAAATAACTTTATGACCAATAAGGATGATAACATCAACAAATCGGTACAGTTGTTAGAGTACAACTTCTCCGATGCTATTACAAAACTTGCTATAACCAGCAAAAAGAAGATAGCCGTATTAAAAGGCAATGGCGAAATGCCGGATAAATACATGTCGGATTTCCTTATCAGCCTAAAAGAATATTATGTATTGGGCGAATTTAATCTTGACTCTGTACATGGCGATAAGCAAAAGACATTGGATAATTTAGAGCGTTTTGACCTTGCCATAATCGCCAAACCAACACAGGCTTTTACGGATGAAGAAAAAGCAGTGTTTGACCAGTACATTATGAACGGCGGTAAAACCCTGTGGATGGTTGACCGCGTAACGGCCGATCTTGACAGCCTTCGCAATAAAAGTGCAAGCACGCTTGCAATACCCCGGGACATCAACCTCGATGATATGTTCTTTAAATATGGCATACGTATAAATGCAAACCTTGTTCAGGATGTGCTAAGCACGCCCATTAGCGTACAATCAGCTAATGGCGAAGTGCCGGTAGACTGGCCATTCTCTCCTGTAGTGCGCTCCCGCGAGAACCACCCGATAAACAAGAACATTAACATTGTTAAGTTAGAATTTGCAAACCAGATAGATACGCTTAAAAACAATATTAAAAAAACGGTACTTCTGGAAAGTTCAGAACAATCTAAAACTGTAGGTATCCCTGCGCAGATTAGTTTATATGAATTTGTAAATAACATAAATCCAAGCCAGTTTAACAAGGGCAACCAGACACTCGGCGTACTGCTGGAAGGTAAGTTTTCATCTGTTTTTCAAAACAGGATGAAGCCTGTAAAGTTTAATAAAATACAGGACGAAGGTAAAGGAACTAAGATGATCGTAATTGCAGATGGCGATATCGTGAACTATAAATACGCCAACAAGAAACTACTTACCGACGGTATGGACCCATGGTTGCAGCAAAACTACAGCAATAGAGAGTTTTTACTTAATTGCGTAAACTACCTTATGGATGATGAAGGGCTTGTAAAAATACGAGGTAAAAATGTAAACCTTCGTTTTCTTGATGCAAAAAGGGTTCAGGAAGAATATACCACAACCCAAATTTTAACTATAGGGCTGCCATTGCTTGCACTGGGTCTATTTGGTCTTGTGTTTACATACTTACGTAAACGGGCATATGCCAAATAGAAAGCTGATAGTACTTAGAATAATTGAAAATGCCCTGAACAGTTTTGTTCAGGGCATTTAATTTTAATGCTTAGGTATTACTTTACTTCTTTTACACCTTTTAAAAATATCCAGCGCATAAATATTTTCTCCTCGCCATGATATGTAGCGGCCTGAAACTTTGGCGATAGTATAGTAGATGCTACAAACGCTGCTGCCGGTACCCAGAAGCCCGTTAGGCCGGTATATTTCTCTGCGAGAAAATAGACCAATAAAAATATGGGGGCAAACCCCAGGAAATTATAAAGTATAGATTTTATTTTTTTGTTCATTTTTGTAAATTAATGTTTTATAGCACACTGCGTATACGCAGCTAATGTTTAGGTTTAAACTTCTTCGCTAAGGTACTTGTCCTTTTTGCTGCCCTCATACATTTCATATTTTACAAAACGAGTTTCCAGCTTGCCGTTAAAGAGTTTTATTTTGCGTGATGGCCTTAACCCCACAAACTTAAGTGCCTCGAGGTTTGCGGTTATAAACCACGCATTAGTACCGGGATATCCCTGCTTAAGGGTATCTCCTATTTCGCGGTAAAAACGCTCAAGGTCTATCTCCAGCCTTTCGCCGTATGGCGGGTTAAACACCATGTGCAATGGGCCGCGGGTCTCTTTTTCAGTCCTGAAAAAGTCTTCCTGTGTAATAGTAATATATTCGTCGAGGTTGGCATTTTTGATATTATCTTTTGCCTTCATAACTGCCGACGGCGCTTTGTCGTATCCTTTAATGCTATAATGAAACTCACGCACACGCTTTAGCAGCGAATCGGTTACGGCATCAAAGAGGTCGTTATCCCAGTCGTTCCATTTTTCGAAAGCAAATTCTTTACGGTTTAAATTGGGCGGAATGTTACAGGCTATCATGGCGGCTTCGGCCAGTATCGTTCCGCTGCCACACATAGGGTCAAGGAAATCGCCCTGCCCGTCCCAGCCTGAAAGTAACAGCATACCGGCAGCAAGCACCTCGTTTATAGGGGCTATATTTGTAGCCGTACGGTAGCCACGCTGGTTAAGGGAGTTACCCGAACTGTCTAAAGCTACAGAGCACTGGTCGTTAAATATATGGAGATTTACACGCAAGTCAGGATAATCTTTATCTACATCGGGGCGTTTGCCGTAACGGTCACGAAACTGGTCTACAATAGCATCTTTGGTTTTAAGTGCCACAAACTGCGAGTGGTTAAACTGCTCACTGTGCAGTGTAACATCTACCACAAAGCTTTGGTTAACATTAATGTATTCGCTCCAGTCTATGGCCTGTATGCCTTTATAGAGGGTTTGCTCATTATATGCCCTGAAGTTGTTTATAGGCTTTAAAATTTTTAAGGCTGTGCGCAGGCCCAGGTTAGCTTTGTACATAAACCCTTTATCGCCGGCAAAACTTACCATACGCACACCCTGCTGTACCTCCTGTGCACCAAGTTGTTGCAATTCTTTCGCTAATATTTCCTCAAAACCAAAAAAGGTTTTGGCAATCATTTTAAAATTTTCCATTACGCCTGTATTGTATATCTAACCTGATGTTCAGGGATTGCAAAGATACAATTTTACTATTGCATGTTTATGCACTTTGTTAAAAGCATTGTCTGCTACATATAAAAAAGCCTGTTTACGTCGTAAACAGGCTTTTTTTAGAGAGCTATACCTTGTTACTATTCGTAGTAATGTGTATGGTCTGTATCTGTATGAAGTACTTCTTTTGCTTTAGCAATTTCTTCTTCGCTACCACCCACAACCAATACAAATTTGCCGGCCTCGATATGGTCTTTAATATTTTCTATATGGTCATCTTTAGTAAAATATTTAGCTAATAACGATACCACACCTCCAGATATTAATCCGGTTTCTGCTCCTGCAAAAGCACCTGCAAGCGCTCCTGCGCCATAGAGTATACCTACACCCGGTATGGCAAAAAGGCCAATACCCGTAAGCAAACCTATAACAGTACCTGCGCCTATGCCTACGTAAGACGGTACATTAGTAACCTTATCTGTTTCGTCAAGGTGAAGATTTTCTTCGTCTACCCCGGCCTTACCTATTATTGATACATCATCAAGAGAAAAGCCACTTGCTTTTAATTTTTTAAGTGCTTCAACTGCTTTAGCGTGCGAGTTAAAAATAGCAACTTGTTGTTCCATGTTAGTTGTTTTTAGCGTTATGTAATGTGTCCATGATCTATTTGTGTGGCTAAAGTTACTAATAATTCTAACGCTGATAGTTTAAATCAAAGTTAATATCACGAAAAAACCTACAAGATGTAATACTATTATTTTGTGTTATACTGTCGCGCGTTTGCCCATAAAAAACTAAATTTGCAGGCACATATAATAACTATGCAAAAAGAAACAACTAACTGGTTTGCATCCTGGTTTGATACACCGTACTACCACATACTGTATAAGGACCGTGATTATGAAGAGGCCCAACTCTTTATGGATAATCTTACCAGCTACCTAAACCTTCCCGAAGACGCTAAAATTCTTGACCTTGCCTGTGGCAAAGGCCGCCACTCTATATATCTTAACCAGCTTGGGTATGACGTTACCGGTGCCGACCTATCGCAACAAAGCATTGATGAAGCTAAAAAACTGAGCAACGACACCCTGCATTTTGAGGTGCATGATATGCGCGAGCCATTCGGGCAAAAATACGATGCCATCTTTAACCTGTTTACAAGTTTTGGATATTTTGAAAATGAGGGCGATAATATTAAGACCCTAAAGGCAATATGCGAAAGCTTAAGTGAATATGGCTTTGGTGTTATCGATTTTATGAACGTAAAGAAGGTTATCGAAAATATAGTTCCTCACGAAGTTAAAACCGTAGAGGATATAGAATTTCATATAAAACGTTACGTTAAAGACAGTTATATTTATAAAGAAATAGATTTTGAAGACAAGGGAGAAAGCTTTCACTTTGTTGAAAAGGTAAAAGCTTTAACGTTGCAGGATTTTGAAACCATGATGGAGGAAGCCGGAATTTATCTATTGGACACCTTTGGCGACTACAAACTGCGCAAATTCTTTAAGAACGAGTCTGAGCGCCTTATCATGATCTTTAAATAATAAGAATGATATACTTAATACCTTTACTTTCGGTGGTATTTGGCTATATAATGGCCCTGATACTAAAGCCGGAAAATAAAAAAAACCTAAAGCTGTTGCTTGCCTTTAGCGGGTCGTTTTTATTATCGCTTACTGTAATGCATATTTTGCCTGAGGTTTATGAGGGTCTTCACGACCATGATCATTCGGTGGGTGAACACATGCATAACAATCCTGTAGGACTGTTTATAATGGCGGGTATAATTTTTCAGATCGTGCTCGAATATTTTTCGAAAGGTGCCGAACATGGGCATGTACACAGCCACAAAAATGAGCATGAGCACAGTATGCCCTGGTTGTTATTTATAAGCCTTTGTATTCATGCGCTGCTGGAAGGCATGCCGGTAAGCCATCATCATGATATGGCATGGGGTATCGCCATACACCACTTCCCTATTGCAATTATCCTAACCGCTTTTTTTATAAATTCCGGGTTAAACAAAACTGCCATAATGCTGTTTATGCTGGCCTTTGCAGTAATGACGCCGTTAGGAACGCTGGTATCGGGGCAGTTACAGTTTGTAAGTAATTACCATACAGAGATCTCTGCCGTTGTAGTGGGTATCCTCTTCCACATATCATCAACTATAATATTTGAGAGTGGCGAGAACCATAAATTTAACCTTGCCAAACTTATGGTTATTATTTTAGGTGTAATACTGGCCTACTATCTTTAACAATTTACAAAAGCCTTAATTTATGTCTTTTACCCGAACTACAGAACAAGCCTCGAAGTATGAACATCTTGAAAAGATGTCGGTACATGATTTGCTTTCCAACATAAATAACGAAGATAAAACGGTACCGCTTGCTGTAGAAAAGGCGCTTCCGCAGATAGAGAGCTTTGTACAACAACTTGTTGAACGTATGAAAAACGGTGGCCGTCTTTTTTATATTGGCGCAGGAACAAGCGGCAGGCTCGGAATTGTAGATGCATCCGAATGTCCTCCTACCTTTGGTGTACCATTCGACATGGTAATTGGCCTTATTGCAGGTGGCGATACTGCCATTCGCCGCGCAGTAGAATTTGCAGAAGATGATCGCGAACAAGCCTGGAAAGACCTTTCTGAATATAACATTAACGATAAAGACGTTGTTGTGGGCATTGCGGCATCGGGCAGTACGCCTTATGTGATAGGTGGTTTAGAGCAATGCAATGTAAACAATATCCTCACCGGGTGCATTACCTGTAATACAGGCAGCCCGCTTGCTGCTACTGCAAAATATCCTATTGAGGTGGTTGTGGGTCCGGAATTTGTAACGGGAAGTTCCCGAATGAAAGCAGGAACTGCTCAAAAGTTGGTTCTTAACATGATCACTACTGCGACAATGATCCAGCTTGGGCGCATAAAAGGTAACAAGATGGTAGATATGCAACTTAGCAACCACAAACTTGTAGGCCGCGGCGTGCAAATGATTATAGACGAACTAAATATTTCGCAGGAAGAAGCCGCAACCTTATTAAATGAACATAAAAACGTGCGCAAAGCAATAGAAGCCTATGCCAACAAATAAAAAAGTTTTAATGAAGGGTATTAAATACCTTAGCATTGCTTTACCCCTATTTTTTATAGGACCGGTGGTGATACACAGTTCTTTTAAAAATCAGGCACATCCGCTGTACATACCTGTGCTTGGCGGAGGAATTATTTTTTGCATTGCCGCAATTGTATTTGTTTTTTTTGGGTTGCGCACTATTGTGAGAAGCATGTTTAATAACTAATTTTATGGAAGCAGCACAATCGTATATTGAAAGTTCTAAAAAACAGTTTTTATACTATAAGACACTTGCCGAAAAGGCTATGGCTCAGTTAGAACCACAGCAACTATTTTATGCCGCTAACGACGATACTAACAGTATTGCCCTTATTGTAAAACATATAGTGGGCAACATGCTATCGCGTTGGACTGATTTTTTAACGACCGATGGCGAAAAAGAATGGCGCGATCGTGATGATGAATTTCAGGATCCTTATGAAGATGTGGAAACCATGATGCAAAAATGGGAAGAAGCATGGGCGGTACTTTTTACTGCGCTTGATACCGTTACCCCGCAAAACCTCAACACTATAATTTACATTCGCAACGAAGGCCACACGGTTACAGAGGCTATAAACAGGCAGTTGGCTCACTACCCATATCACGTGGGACAAATTGTTTTTTATGCCAAATTGCTTAAGCAATCGTCTTGGCAAAGCCTGTCTATCCCAAAAAATAATTCGTCACAATACAACAATAATAAATTCGCGCAGGAAAAACAAACCCGTAATTTTACCGATACCGAACTTAACAGGTTAAACGATTTAAAATAATGAAACGATTACTTTTTATATTTCCGCTAATCCTTTTATTAGCTTCATGCTATGACCAGGAACGCAATTGCACCGACTTTAAAACAGGTAAATTTCGCTTTGAGCATGAAATAAATGGTGTAAAAAAGACGACATTGTTCGAACGGACAGACAGCATTGAAATTGAAACTTTTGAGGGTAAGACCGATACCTCATCAGTACGCTGGATAAACGACTGCGAGTATATTCTTCAAAAAAAGAATGCCAAAAGCGCTGCAGAAAAAAAAGGCGTGCATATGAAAATATTGACAACAAAGGGAAATTCTTATACCTTTGAATTCTCGCTCGTGGGAGACACACAAAAGCAAAAAGGAACAGTAACCAAAACAGATTAAATACACATGGAATTTTTCAGCAACCCGGATGCCTGGATCGCACTACTAACGCTAACATTTTTAGAAATAGTGCTGGGTGTAGACAATATTATATTTATATCTATTGTAACCGGCAAACTACCTGAAGCCGACCGAAAAAGGGCAACACGCATTGGTTTATTCCTTGCTATGTTTTTAAGAATAGGGCTACTGTTTGGTATCACCCTTTTAACAAGAATGAAAAAGCCTTTTTTAAATTTAGACTGGGGCTGGTTTAGCGCAGGCTTTACAGGACAGGCAATTATTTTATTTTTAGGAGGATTATTTCTTATTTATAAAAGTACTAAAGAGATACACGAAAAAGTTGACATTAAGGGAGAGCATGAAACTAACTTGGGCAAAGGATCGGGAAAATCGTTTGCAGGTACCATCGCACAAATTTTAATGATCGACCTTATCTTCTCTATAGACTCTATACTTACGGCTGTAGGTATGACCAATGGGCTTGAGGGTGCACTATATGTTATGATTACTGCCGTAGTAATATCTGTAGGCATCATGATGCTGTTTGCAGTACCTGTAGGCAACTTTGTTAATGCTAACCCATCTATACAAATACTTGGCCTTGCTTTTCTTATCCTTATTGGCTTTATGCTTATTACAGAGAGTATGCATCTCTCTAACGCGCAACTTGCCGGCCAGCACGTAGGGGAAGTACCTAAAGGATACCTATACTTCGCAATTGCATTCTCATTAGGGGTAGAGTTCCTGAACATGAAAATGAGGAAAGCTAAAAAGGAAGATTAATCATATAAAGCCTACGGTAGTATTTAGTTACCATAACAATCAAAAAAAAGCGCCGGGACATCCTGGCGCTTTTTTTATAAAAATAAGTTTACTCATACATCAGTTGTCAACGATGTATTACGACTACTTCATCGAGGCCATGTCGATAACAAATCGGTATTTAACATCGCTTTTTTCCATACGGTCGTAAGCTTCATTAATATACTGCATATCAATTACCTCAACATCAGATGTAATGTTGTGTGCTGCACAATAGTCAAGCATTTCCTGGGTTTCTTTAATACCCCCTATAAGGCTGCCCATAATACTGCGGCGTTTCCAGATAAGGCTCATGGCAGGCGCAACCGATGGAGTTTCGGGAACACCAAGAACTATCATAGTTCCATTCTTATTCAGCAGGTTAAGGTAAGTATCATACTCGTGCTTTGCCGAAATAGTATTTACAATAAAGTCAAAACTATTGGTAAGCGTAGCCATTACCTCAGGATTAGTAGTTAACGCAAAGTTATGTGCACCAAGTTCTTTGGCATCTGCCTCTTTGCTTGGCGATGTACTAAGCATTGTAACCTCCGCACCAAAAGATGCAGCAAATTTTACAGCCATGTGGCCCAAACCGCCAAGGCCCAATACAGCAACCTTATGGCCTTTACCCACATTAAGATGGCGCAATGGCGAATATGTAGTGATACCCGCACATAGCAATGGTGCAACACCGGCAAGGTTTAAAGTGTCTGATATATGCAGTGCATATTTCTCATCTACACTAATGCTTGTAGCATATCCACCATAAGTAGGGATATCTGTACCACGCTCAAAGCTGTTGTATGTACCAGTCATGCCTTCTTCGCAGTATTGCTCCTCGCCTTCTTTACAACTTGCGCAATGGCGGCACGAGTCTACAAAACAGCCTACTCCCGCCAGCTCACCTACAGTAAATGCGGTAACTTCGGTACCCACATTAACAATCCTGCCTACAATTTCGTGACCAGGAACAACAGGGTAATTTGCCTGTCCCCACTCACTACGCACCGTGTGAATATCGCTATGGCATACGCCGCTGTACAAAATTTCTATTTGTATCTGGTGTGCCCCAAGATCTTTACGTTCAAATTCGAAAGGTTTTAACGGTGTTTGCGCATCATAAGCCGCAAACGCTTTAACTTCTATCATACTATTTTTGTTTTTATTTTTATTTATTTTCTACTATCTAATATCTTTTATTTAAAAATCTATTTCTTAAGTTTATCTGCCAGCTCCCGCCGGTAGGTAATGCCAATAGGTATTGCATTACGTTTTATAACAACGTGGTCTTTATTAACCTCATCTACTTTGTTAAGTGCTACAATGTAAGATTTATGTGCCCGCATAAAAAGCGATGTTGGCAGGCATTTCTCCAGGTCGTTAGTAGTTATGGTAGCCAGGTAGTTACGCTTCGTTGTAAATATCTTTACATAGTTGCCATAACTTTGGGCATAAAGGATGCTGTTAACCTCAATAGGCACTGTATCGCTGTCAACTTTTACATTTATAAAATCTTTAATTTCTTCCTGGGCAACCTCTATTGGCGCAACAAGTTCAAAAAAACGATCTACAGCTTTTACAAACCGTGGGTAAAATATAGGTTTAAGCAGGTAATCGAGCACTCCATAGTCATAGCTCTCTAACGCATATTCACTGTAAGCAGTGGTAAGAATCGTTCTTGGTGGGTTTTCGAGCTTTTTTAGCATTTCTATGCCGGTTATTTGGGGCATATTTATATCCAGGAACATTAAGTCGATCGTATTGTTTTGCAAATATGCAAGTGCCTCTACTCCATTGTAGCCTTCAAAAACAAGCTCTAAGCGCGGATCCTGCTTTATGTAATTAGCAAGCACGTAATGTGCTGCCGGCTCATCATCTATAATAATACATTTTTTTAGAGTTGCCTGTATCATTTTGTTTTAAGCTGAAGTTGAAGGTTTACTGTAAAAATATGGTCTTCTTTAATATCAAGGGTGTAGTTGTTGCCATACTGCAGGTTAAGCCTTTCGGTTGTATTTTTAATGCCAATCTTAGTAGAAACCACATCAATTTTATTTTCCGGTATAGAGTTTTTTACAACCATATTTAGCTTGCCTTGCGCAACCATAACATTTACCTCTACAAAACATTTTTCTATCGAGCATGTACCATGTTTAAAGGCGTTTTCTATAAAGCTAATGAGTAACATGGGTGGAATTTTATAGCCGCTTTCATCATCAATATCAATGTTCAGGCTAATGTCGCAGCGATAACCAACACGCTCTTTTTCAAGCTGAATGTAACTGCTTATAAAGTTAATCTCGTTTTCCAGTGGTACACATTTATGCTCATTACTTTCCAGCTGATAACGCATAAGCTGCGACACATGCATAATAAGCTCTGGCGTACGCTCCGGATACTGCAGGCTGATGCCGTAAAGGGTATTAAAGGTATTAAATAAAAAGTGCGGATTTAGCTGCTCTTTAAGCGAATTTATTTGTGCCTGATTATACAGTATCTTTTCACTATCAAGATTTTTACGGTCACGATAGAACTTAAATATCAGTATTACAGAAAGGATACAAATAAGTGTTGCTACAAGTGTTGCAGCCTGAAATACATAGCTTTGCTGTTGCGACGATTTATAGAGGAAACAATTCTTGTAGATCCAGAGGTTTGCAACCTGATACATTATAATAGAGTAGAGCCCTACAAATGCAAAGCTACCAAATACATATGCAAGAGGCTTGTGTTTCTTTAAAAGTACAGGAAGGAGAAAAAAGCGGTTAAGCTGGGCATGGCTGTATAATAGCAGGAAGTAGAGACAGCCCGACCAGATACCTTTCCATGACTTTATAAGTATCCAGTCGTTAAGGGTAAATAGTATAAATGAGAAAACAAGAATAAAGAGTTCCTGCCACCATTTATTTTCGATAAAATATTTAAAATTCCTGTTCATAAAATCCTTATTCAATACAAAGTAACGCCATATAACTTGAAATTGACATAAATGCATGACGAATTTAATTCGTCATTTTAAACAGTCGTTTAATATTATAACGTTCGTAAATTTGCGCAACAATTACCACCACTAACACTTTTTTACATGCACTTTAAAAAATTAATGTTGCTGTTACTATTGTATTCTCTGCACGGCCATAGCCAAAATCTCTCACTCAAAGATGCAGTAGATACCGGTATGGCAAATTATGGGCTTGTACTTGCAAAGGGCAAATATGCCCAGGCAGCAAACGAGACCGTAAAGCAAACAAGGCGCGATTACCTGCCTAACCTTAATCTTTCTGCCCAGCAGGACTATGGTACCGTAAACGGGCAAAATGGCCCGCTTTATGGCCTTGGCGGTCTTGGTGTGGCCTCATCTGGCTTACCACTACCAAGTCAAAACTGGAATGCCGCCTTTGGAGCGCTGTACCTGGTTAACTTTAACTGGGACTTTTTTACCTTCGGCCGTATGAAGCAGCGCATAACACTGGCTAAAGCCGATGCCACACGCCAACAAAAAGACTTTGAGCAGGAACAATTTCAGCAAAAAGTGCGCATTGCAGGTGCATATCTTAACCTGCTTGCAAGCCAGCGATTGCTTCGCTCCCAGCAAAAAAACCTCGACCGTACAGAGGTTGTCCTAAAAAATGCGGCTACCCGTGTTACAACAGGCTTGTTACCGGGTGTAGACAGTACACTGGCATCTGCCGAGGTATCGAGGGCAAAAATTTCCCTTAACCAGCTAAAGGAACAGGTAAAACTGCAAAATAATGAGCTTGTGCGCCTTATGGGTGTAGAGCCTAAAGATTTTACGGCAGATACAACCCTCGTGGTGCGCATTCCTAAAGCCATGATAACTGCCGATGTACAAAGTGATACCCTAAACCCTATAAGGCAATTTTACCAAAGCCGCATACAGTACAGCAATGAGCAGGAAAAATTTTTTCGCCGTGAGTACTGGCCTACCTTTAACCTCTTCGGAGTGTTCCAGACGAGAGGATCGGGCTTTAATGCCGACTATGCTTCCAACCAAAATTCGTATACTAAAAATTATTTTGACGGTGTAGACCCCGTGCGCCAAAACTACCTGATGGGTGTGGGCATGATATGGAACCTAACCACCATTGCACGATCGAGTAAAAAGGTAAGCGCCCAAAAACTAATTACCGAAGGCCTGCAGCTGGAATACAAAGCAATAGACCAACAGCTTAAGGCTAACGACGATGCTGCTAATGCCCGTATGGATTTTGCATTGCAAAATTATAAAGAAGCGCCACGCCAGGTAAGCGCTGCACAACAGGCCTACCTGCAACGTACCACGCTTTATAATAATGGCCTTACTAATTTAGTAGATGTTACCCAGGCACTATACACGCTTAATCGTGCAGAGACCGACCGCGATGTTATTTATACTAATGTATGGCAGTCTTTACTTATGAAAGCCGCTGCCGTGGGCGACTTCAACCTTTTTATCAACGAATTTTAATTACCGTTAAATAATGAATTTAATACGTTTTGCACTCCGCAAGCCTATTTCTATATTGGTACTGGTCGCCGGGCTATTCTTTTTCGGTATCAGTGCCGTGAGAACTATTAAGGTAGACATCCTCCCGCAAATGAACCTGCCCGTTATTTATTTGGCACACCCTTTTGGCGGTTACACGCCGGACCAAATGGAGTCGTACTTTGCAAAAAATTACATCAATATAATGTTGTTTGCCAATGGCGTAAAATCTATAGAGACTAAAAACATACAGGGCCTTACACTAATGAAGGTTAGCTACTACGAAGGTACTAACATGGCACAGGCAGCATCAGAGCTAAGTGCGCTTTCCAACAGGATACAGGCAGCCTTCCCACCGGGGTCTCAACCACCGTTTATCATCCGTTTCGATGCCTCTTCCCTTCCCGTAGGGCAGTTGGTGCTAAGCAGTAAAACCCGGAGCAATAATGAGCTACAGGATTTGGCCAACGTTTATGTGCGTGCCTCCTTTACCTCCATTCCCGGACTGCTTTCGCCGCCACCCTTTGGTGGTAGCCCCAGGACTATAGAGGTTAACGTAGACCCTGCACAGCTTGCTGCCAATAACCTTACGCCTGATCAGATCGTTGAAGCCATAAGGGTAAATAATCAAACGGCGCCATCTGGTAACGTGCGTGTGGGCGATAAAAGTTATATTACCCCAACAAACAATACTATTAAAGAGGTAAAAGACTTTAAAGACATTCCGCTGTTTAAAGGCGGCGTGCAAAATCTTTACCTTGGCGACGTTGCAACGGTAAAAGATGGGGCCGATATCAGTACAGGCTACGCATTGATTAACGGAAAACGGTCTGTATACATTAGTATTGCCAAAGCCGGTGATGCCTCTACCTGGGATGTTGTAAAAAACCTCAAGGAAAATTTACCTAAAATACAAAGCACCTTACCTGAAGATGTTAAGATATCTTATGAATTTGACCAGTCGGTTTATGTAATCAATTCCGTAAAAAGCCTTATAACAGAAGGCGTAATTGGGGCGGTACTTACCGGCCTTATGGTAATGCTATTTTTAGGAGACAGGCGCGCTGCGCTTATCGTTATCCTTACCATTCCTATCTCTATCATATCGGGTGTGCTGTTCCTTAAATTGTTCGGGCAAACCATCAACCTGATGTCCCTAAGCGGCCTGGCTCTTGCCATAGGTATCCTTGTAGATGAAAGTACAGTAACCATAGAGAATATTCACCAGCATTTAGATATGGGCAAGCCCAAGGCGCTCGCCATCTGGGACGCCTGTAAGGAAATAGCCCTGCCAAAATTACTTATCTTACTCTGTATACTTGCGGTATTTGCACCGGCATTTACAATGGGTGGTATACCGGGATCATTATTTCTGCCGTTGGCATTAGCAATAGGTTTCTCGATGATCATATCCTTCCTGCTTTCACAAACCTTTGTGCCTGTTATGGCTAACTGGCTAATGAAAGACCATGTTGGCGACCACAAAGACCAGTTTAGCGTTGCAGAAGGTCATGAAGAATTAACCAAACAGGCATTTGCAGATAGAGAAGATTATGACGATAACGGCAAAATAGGTAAATTCGAACGATTCAGGTTAGCATTTATGCGGCTTTTAGACAGGCTGTTACCAAGGCGTGGGTTTGTAGCATTAACCTACTTAATAGTAATTACAGGCCTTGCCGCGCTACTAATAAATGTTATTGGCCAGGATGTTTTCCCACGTATCAACTCGAGCCAGTTCCAGTTGCGTATGCGCCTGCCCGATGGTACCCGTTTTGAGCGTACCGAAATTAAAACCCTCGCCGTTCTTAAAGAAATGGAGAAACTTGTAGGCAAAGAGCATATAGGCATATCATCTGTTTACGTAGGTACGCATCCGGGGCTGTTCTCTGTGTCTCCCATCTACCTTTTTATGGCAGGGCCGCAGGAAGCTGTTTTCCAGATATCTTTAAAAGACGTTCATATGGACATGGACGACTTTAAAGACGAACTGCGCAAACGCATTGCTAAGGTAGAACCCGGCGTTAAACTCTCGTTTGAACCTATCGAGCTTACAGATAAGGTGCTGAGCCAGGGATCTCCTACGCCTATTGAAATTCGTTTTGCAGGGAAGAACAAAAAAGTAAATGAAGAATATGCTAATAAGATAATCGAAAAGCTTAAAAAGATCGATTATTTCAGGGATGTGCAATTAGCACAGGCTGTAAAATATCCTTCGCTTAATATTACCATAGACAGAATAAGAGCGGCACAACTGGGGGTAGACATGACCGACATATCGAGGTCTTTGATTGCTGCAACATCGTCTTCCCGTTATACCGATAAAAACACATGGATAGACGAAAAGATCGGGCTATCATATAATGTCCAGGTTCAGGTTCCGTTAGACAGGATGAAAACCGAACAGGATATTGCCAACATACCTTTGCTGAGAAATTCCACAAGGCCGGTATTAGGAGATGTGGCCACTATAACCCACTCGTATGTGCATGGTGAGAACGATAACCTTGGTGCTATGCCATATGTTTCGGTTACTGCAAATACAAACCATACAGATCTTGGCACCGCATCTAAAGACGTACAAACAGCGATTGCTTCTCTTGGCGAGTTACCACGCGGTTTATTTGTAGAGCCTATAGGCCTAAGTAAAGTATTGGGCGAAACAATGAGTAGTCTGCAATCGGGCTTACTAATCGCTGTAGTAGTTATTTTCCTTATGCTATCGGCTAATTTCCAGTCGTTCCGTGTATCGCTGGTTATATTAACAACTGTTCCTGCAGTGGTATTAGGAGCACTATTAATGCTTTTAATTACGGGGTCTACGCTCAACCTTCAGTCATACATGGGTATAATCATGTCGGTTGGGGTATCTATTGCAAATGCAGTACTGCTGGTCACAAATGCAGAACAGTTAAGGCGCGTAAATGGCAATGCATTAGAGTCGGCTCGCGAAGCGGCTTCACTACGGCTCCGCCCTATTATCATGACATCTGTCGCGATGATTGCCGGTATGTTGCCAATGGCGATAGGGCACGGCGAAAGCGGCGAACAGGTATCGCCACTGGGCAGGGCGGTTATAGGCGGGCTCTTATTTTCTACCTTTGCCGTTCTTGTTATATTGCCCGTTATATTTGCATGGGCACAAGGAAAAGCCACCACACAATCTGTATCGCTGGATCCTGAAGATAAAGAAAGTAAACATTACATACCAACCACATTACACCAATAAAATGAACAAATATATAATTACATCAGCGGCCGCTATAATGGCACTAAGCATATTAAGCAGTTGTGGCGAAAAGAAAGAGGAAGTGGCTCCGGAACCAGAGCCGGTAGTGGAAACTGTAAACCTGCACAAGGAAAAACTTTCATCTGAAATTCGCCTTCCGGCAGAATTGCAGGGTTTCCGCCAGGTAGACCTTTACGCTAAGGTAAGCAGCTTTGTGAAAGAGCTTAAGGTAGATATAGGGAGCGAAGTTAAAGCAGGCCAGTTGCTTATAGTACTGGAAGCGCCGGAGATGAGTTCGCAAATTGCCGCGGCTGAGTCGAGGTTGCGGTCTCAGGAGGCAATATACACAGCAAGTAACAGCACCTACAACCGCATACTGGAAACCAGTAAGGTAGAGGGTACAATATCTAAAAATGACCTTGACCAGGCTGTTGCCCGCAAAAGTTCTGACTATGCGCAGCTACAGGCAGCCAAAGCAGCTTATAAAGAGGTACAAACTATACAGGGATACCTGCAAATACGCGCACCGTTTGATGGTGTGGTATCTGCACGTAACGTAAACTTAGGTGCTTATGTAGGCCCTACAGGCAAAGGAAGCGACCTGCCTATATTTACTATTCAGGATCAGAAAAAACTTCGTTTAGGAGTATCTGTTCCGGAAATGTATACGGGTTTCCTTAAAAACGGAGATGATATTACTTTTACCGTTCGCTCCCTGCCTAATCAAAGCTTTAAGGCTAAGATAAAACGTATGTCTGGTGCATTAGACCTAAGGCTACGTTCTGAACGCGTAGAGATGGATGTCGAAAACGCAACTAAAAAGCTGTTGCCGGGTATGGTTGCCGAAGTAATTTTAAAGTTAAACAGTGTTGACAGTACATTTGTTGTTCCTAAAACAGCGGTGGTAAGCACCAGCGAAAGGGCTTTTGTAATAACCGTGAAAGATAATAAGGCAAAGGCCATAGGCGTTAAAAAAGGTCGTGAAAGTGGTGATAACCTTGAGATATTTAGCGATAGCCTTTCGGTTAACGATCAATTGGTTAAATCTGCCAGTGAAGAAATAAGAGATGGGATGCCCATTAAAAAATAAATTATCAGTTTCGTAATTTTTTGTTTGGTTGAAGGCCCCGTGAGTTCGCACCCGGGGTCTTTTTTATTTCAAATTTGCAGAAAATGGCACGTGTAAAAATACAAAAAGGAGGGCTGCAAATGCAGCCCTCCTTTTTTCAATATCATACATTTATTTTAATCCTGCCAGGCTTTGCTCTAACGTTGCAATCTTAGCAAGGGCATCGGCTTCTTTTTGCCTCTCTATAGCCAATACTTTTTCCGGCGCATTGTTCACAAATTTTTCATTGCTTAGTTTTGCCTGCACCGATTTTAGGAATCCCTGATTATAAACCAGCTCAGCCTCAAGCTTAGCAACTTCTTCCTCTATATTTACCGCACCGGTTACCGGTACAAAATATTCGTTAGAACGTGCCCTAAACGTTAATGCACCACTAACTTTATCGGTAACATACTCTAAGGCAGAAAGGTTGCCCAGCTTGCTTATAATAGCATCAAAATAGTTAGATGCATTATCATTATTTATAGCCTTAAGCTCTATTGCATCTTTAAATGGTATATTCTTGTCTTTACGAATAGTACGTATGCCGGATATAACCTCAGATGCCAGTTCGAAATCAGCAAGCACCTGCTCATTAACAGGTTTCGCTTCCGGCCAGGTCGAGATAATCAGTGCTTCTTCGGGAGTTCTTTCAGCAATTAGCTGCCATATCTCCTCTGTAAGGAACGGCATAAAAGGGTGAAGCAGTTTTAAATTGCTTTCCAGCATATCGATAGCTTTTGCAAATGTAACGCGGTCTATAGGCTGCTGGTAAGCAGGTTTTATCATTTCCAGGAACCATGAGCAGAAATCATCCCATACCAGTTTATAGATTGCCATAAGCGCATCACTAATCCTGTATTTTTCAAAATGGTCTTCAATCTCAGCAAGTGTCTTATTTACTTTTGCCTCATACCATTCTATCGCTTTAACGGAATAATCAGGCTGGGCAATATCGCTTACCTCCCATCCTTTTATCAGGCGGAAAGCATTCCATATTTTATTGGTAAATGCCTTGCCCTGGTTGCAAAGTTCTTCATCAAACATAATATCATTACCGGCAGAGGCACTAAGCAGTAAGCCTACGCGCACACCGTCGGCACCAAATTTTTCTATAAGGTCTAAAGGGTCGGGCGAGTTACCTAATTGCTTAGACATTTTACGACGCTGGCTATCACGGACCAATCCGGTAAGATATACATTACTAAACGGTTTCTTGCCGGAATATTCATATCCTGCAACAATCATTCTCGCCACCCAAAAGAAAAGGATATCCGGGCCGGTAACAAGGTCGTTAGTTGGATAATAATATTCAAAATCTTTATTATCCGGATTTACTACACCATCAAAAACCGACATAGGCCATAACCAGGCCGAAAACCATGTATCAAGCGTATCAGGATCCTGTTTTAGGTCGGCGGCAGTTAAATTTTGGTTCCCGGTGCGTTCTTTGGCCAGAGCCAAGGCAGCATCAGGAGTTTCGGCTACGACGAAATCTTCTTTACCATCGCCAAAATAATAAGCTGGTATTTGCTGACCCCACCATAACTGGCGCGAAATATTCCAGTCGCGGATGTTTTCCATCCAGTGGCGGTAGGTATTGTCAAAACGTTTAGGGTACAGTTTTACTTCTTCTGTCTCTAACACTGCTTTGATAGCAGGCTTTGCGAGCCCCTCCATTTTAAGGAACCATTGATCAGACAGGCGCGGCTCTATAACCGCTTTTGTCCTTTCAGAGGTACCTACTTTATTAATGTGTGTTTCTATTTTATCAAGGTTGCCGATAGCCTTAAGTTCTACAGCAATTTCGTCGCGAACCGCAAAACGGTCTTTACCTTCATATTGCAAACCAAAACTATTTAGCGTAGCGTCTTCATTAAAAATATCAATGATCTCAAGATTGTGCTTTTCGCCCAACGCTTTATCGTTAATATCGTGAGCAGGTGTAACCTTAAGCACACCGGTACCAAATTCCATATCTACATATTCATCAAAAATGATAGGTATAACACGGTTAGCAATTGGCACAATTGCATTTTTGCCACGAAGGTGTGTATAGCGCTCGTCGTTAGGGTTAATACATATTGCAGTGTCGCCCAATATCGTTTCCGGGCGCGTTGTAGCCACTACGATAAAATCTTCGGTACCTTCTATTTTGTATTTAAGGTGGTATAGTTTACCTTGTCTTTCCTCATAAATAACTTCTTCGTCAGACAAAGTTGTTTTAGCCTCAGGATCCCAGTTAACCATCCTGAAACCACGATAAATAAGTCCTTTATTATAAAAATCTACGAACGAATGAATAACCGAAGCACTCATATCGGGGTCCATCGTAAATTTAGTGCGCTCCCAGTCGCAGGATGCACCAAGTTTTTTAAGCTGGTTTAAAATTACGCCACCATATTTATGCGTCCAATCCCACGCGTGGCCTAAAAACTCCTCGCGTGTAAGGTCGGCTTTATTAATTCCTTCTGCTTTAAGCTTGGCAACCACCTTTGCTTCGGTAGCAATAGAGGCATGGTCTGTTCCCGGCACCCAGCAGGCATTAAAGCCTTTAAGGCGTGCACGGCGAATTAAAACATCCTGTATAGTATTGTTAAGCATGTGCCCCATGTGCAATACTCCCGTTACGTTAGGAGGGGGTATTACAATGGTATATGGTGTGCGGTGGTCTGGCTCTGAGTGGAAGTATTTATTTTTCATCCAGTACTCGTACCACTTGCTCTCTACAGCTTTGGCATCAAATTGCGAAGGGATCGTCATAAGGTATAATGTTCTAAATTTTTACCAAAATAATTGGTTCGATTTTTGTAATATGTATGCAAAAGTAACCATATAAGTACAATTTTAAAAAAACACGGGTCAATATTTGTACTTTAATTTAAACTGTTTACATTTACTAATATCCAAAATGAATTTATAATGAAAAGAATTTTATTTTTACTTGCTTTTGCCACTATGAGTGTAACGGCATCTTATGCCCAAAAAGGCCCTAAGATAGAGTTTAAGAGTGATACCGTAGATTACGGAACTACTACTAAGGAGGCTGATAATGGATTACGATCTTTTGAATTCACAAATACAGGCGATGCTCCGCTAATAATTACTGATGTAAAATCGACCTGTGGATGTACCGTTCCAACAAAGCCTAAAGACCCTATTGCGCCTGGAAAAACCGGAAAGATAGATGTAAAATACAATATGAACCCCGGCCCTATACGTAAAACAGTTACTGTGCAAACTAATGCAGTTAACGTTCCCGGAGGCACTGTAGCCCTTAAACTTAAAGGCGAAGTTGTAAAGAAAGAAGAAGTAAACATTTTACAAAAAAAGAAAACCGGGCCAGCCCAGTAACAAATATAATTATAGAGCCCTGCATTTTAATGCGGGGCTTTTTTGTTGATCCTCTCGCCAGCCCTCTGCAAAGTAGAGGGAGCAGCTACACTCGACAGTATGGATACACTACATTAGGCGTCTAAGACACTAATTTCACAAACTGGCTTGAATTTATTAGTGTGAATTTGTGAAATTAGTATAAAGGTTTCTAAAAAATATTGCAAATTTGCGCTTCCAAACAAACATATAAACGACTATGCCGCAAGTATCGAAAAAAGGCCAGCAAATGCCGGAATCGCCCATTAGGAAACTTGTTCCCTATGCAGAAATAGCAAAAAAGAAAGGTAATAAGGTATACCATCTTAATATAGGCCAGCCGGATATAAAAACTCCGGAGGTGGCTCTTGAAGCAATTAAGAACAACGACATCAAAATTCTTGAATACAGCCATTCGGCAGGTTTTGAGAGCTACAGGGTAAAACTTGCTGCCTCTTACCAAAAAGCCGGTGTAGATGCATATACCGAAAACATTATTATTACAACAGGAGGATCTGAAGCATTATTGTTTGCTTTGGGAAGCACCCTCGATGCAGGCGATGAAATTATTATTCCTGAACCTTTTTATGCTAATTACAATGGCTTCTCTGTAGCGTCTGGCGTTACAGTGATACCCGTAATTTCTACAATAGATGAAGGTTTCGCACTGCCTCCTATCGCCGATTTTGAGAAACATATTACCCCACGCACAAAAGCAATTTTAATATGCAATCCCGGTAACCCAACCGGCTATCTGTACACTCAGGATGAAATTATGCAACTTGCCGACCTGGTTAAAAAACACGACCTGTTCCTAATTGCAGATGAGGTATACCGTGAGTTTACGTATGATGGCGATAAGCACTACAGCGTCATGAACGTGCCCGGTATAGAGCAAAATGCTATCATGATCGATTCTGTTTCTAAGCGTTACAGTATGTGTGGCGCAAGGATAGGATGCATCGTGTCTAAAAACAAAGAGGTAATGGCAACTGCAATGAAGTTTGCACAGGCCCGCCTTAGCCCACCTACCTTTGAACAGATTGCCAGCGAAGCTGCCCTTGATACCCCGCAAAGCTACTTTGATGAAGTTATAAACGAGTATCGTGAGCGCAGGGACACCCTTGTAAACGAGTTACAAAAAATTGATGGTGTAAAAGTTGCCACCCCTAAAGGAGCATTTTATTGTATTGTAAGATTGCCTATAGATAACTCGGATGCTTTTGCACAATGGTTACTGGAGAGCTATGACAATAATGGCGAGACAGTTATGGTTGCCCCTGCTGCCGGATTTTATTCGACACCGGGCGTGGGTATAAATGAAATTAGAATTGCCTATGTTCTTAAAAAAGAAGACCTTATACGCTCTGTAGCTATTTTAAAAGATGCCTTAACCGTTTATAATAACAAATAATATAGTAATTACTATAAGATACCAAGCCTCGCAGTGCGAGGCTTTTTTATTATATATAATTCTTATATCGCGATCTTTAAGTAGTATACTAACAACAAGCAATTGTTATACAGGAATTACTATATATTAATGTCTTGTAAGTTAAAAGCAAAAAAAACCTGCAGAATGATCTGCAGGTTTTTCATGTCCATTAAAAATGTAAGCAGTTGCTACACGTTAAATCTAAAGTGCATAACATCGCCATCTTTAACAACATATTCTTTACCCTCTACACGCAATTTACCGGCTTCTTTAACTTTAGCTTCCGTGCCATAAGTCACGTAGTCTTCATAAGCAATAACCTCTGCGCGAATAAAGCCTTTTTCGAAATCAGTGTGAATAACCCCTGCAGCCTGTGGGCCCGTATCGCCCACATTAATAGTCCATGCCCTAACCTCTTTAACACCTGCTGTAAAATAAGTTTGAAGATTAAGAAGCTTATAAGCAGATCGTATAAGTGCAGATGATCCCGGCTCTGTAAGGCCAAGATCTTCAAGGAACATCTGGCGCTCCTCATATGTTTCAAGTTCGGTTATATCTGCTTCTGTACCTACGGCAAGAAACATAACCTGTGCATTCTCGTCTTTTACAAGTTCGCGTACCTGTTCTACATAAGCATTGCCTGTAGCAGCAGCTTCTTCGTCTACATTACAAACGTACAATACCGGCTTGGTAGTTATAAGCTGGAAACTTTCTAAAAGTTCAATTTCATCAGCATTTTGAGGAACAACCGTACGTGCAGATTTCGCCTGTAGTAACGTTTCCCTGATCCTGTCCAGAAGAGCTTCTTCTGCCTGAGCTTCTTTATTACCTGTTTTAGCAGCACGACGTACTTTTTCTAGGCGTTTTTCTACTGTTTCAAGATCTTTAAGCTGTAGCTCTATATCAATAGTCTCTTTATCGCGTATAGGGTTTACACTACCATCTACGTGAATAATATTATCATTATCAAAACAGCGTAATACGTGAATAATAGCATTACACTCTCTTATATTACCAAGAAACTGGTTACCAAGGCCTTCGCCACGGCTTGCTCCTTTTACAAGACCGGCAATATCTACAATATCTACTGTGGCCGGTTGTACACGCTCCGGGTTAACAAGCTGTTCAAGCTTTTCAAGCCTTGGGTCGGGTACGTTTACCACACCTATATTAGGTTCTATGGTACAAAACGGGAAGTTGGCACTTTGGGCCTTAGCGTTAGACAAACAATTAAAAAGTGTTGATTTACCTACGTTTGGCAATCCTACTATACCTGCTTTCATGTATATACTGTTTTTGAGGGTGCAAATATAGTAATTAAGTCGGTAAAGTCATAAAGTAGCATACCATAAAGTCTGCAAGGCCTTAAAGTTAATGTCTTCAGTTAAAACATATGTCAACGCTTATTCAGGCTCTAGACCATTTTGTATCAGGCTTAATAACTTAGTGTGGCTGAGACTTTACCAATACATTATGTTTTAGTAAGAGTTTATTTAACATTGCGACTGTACCTTTGTGAAAGTTAACAACTTAAATAACATATTATGAAAAATTTTGCAATAGCAATATTACTTGCTTCGGGACTTACAGCAACTGCGCAGGTAAACCAAAATGTGACTAAAGAGAGCACCACTACAACTGTAAAAGTAAACGATGGAACAGGCACTCCTAAAAAGTTGGTTAAAACTAAAAATACGCAATCTGTTAATGCTATAGAGATTAAAGATGCCGACTCTAAGAATCTTAACAAAGAATTAATGGAGAGCGCACCCCAGGTAACATCATCTACAACTGTAGAGAGAGATAATGGTTTTAATGCAAGGGTTGGCCAGATAAGTAATTTTCAAATGGGTGGTAATGATTACATATTTGTTTCAGAGAAAACAGGTTACCGCATTGTCACAACGGATAATAAAGATTATGCAAAAGTAAGAAGAACATCTAACGGACAATACCTGTACAAAACGCCAACGGCAACATCTATAGGTTACTTTAATAACGATGGTAACTTTGTAGTTGAAACTTATGATGATAAAACTGACGGAATGATGGTAGAAACTTATACTAAAATAGTAAAGTAACATATCGGTAAAATACTTACTATGAAAAAGGAAAAATCCTGAAGTGTTATGCTTCAGGATTTTTTATTTTAATTAAGCAGGTAGCTTATATTTACATTTGCAGTAATGGTTATCTCGCCCACTGCAAGAGTTTCTCTTGGTGCAGCAGCATCCATACTTTTCTCCATCATGGTTGCCATACGGTATACAGGTGGGTAGTAGGTTTGTGTATTATCGGTCACTAACAACGCTCTGCCTAATTTCTGACCTAAAGCACCAGTGTAGTCGGCTGCTTTTTTATTAGCATCTGCAACAGCTTTAATTCTTGCTTCGCTTTCGTACTGTGCCTGTTTAGATGTTTTAAAGCTTACACCGTTTATCGTGTTAATGCCGGCATCTGTAAGTCCCATCATTAAAGCATCGTAGTTAGAAAGGTCTTTTAGGTGAATGACAATAGTTTGAGACGCTACATAACTTTCTTTCTTTTTAGAAACGTCGTAATCACGATTAAGAGTTACTCTTTGCGTTTGATAATCGCCCTGTGGCAGCTTTTGGCTTTTTAAGTATTTTATAACTTTATCTACGGCAACATCGTTAGCCTTTTTAACTTCGGTGGCATTTGTTCCTGTGTTGCTTACGCCTACGGTAATATCGGCCTGATCTGGTGCTACAAGTATTTTACCTTCGCCAGATACATTAATTTGTGGCTGTTGGTTAGGCTGAACCTGCGCGTTAGCAAGTGTGCCAACAAATACTAATACTAAAAGTGCGATCTTTTTCATGGTGTTTTGTTTTATGATTTTCTGTAAGAAATTCAAATTACGTGCCAGTTTTTTTATTTATATTTTATTTGTCTTAGCCATAACAAACAATATTATAATTGGTATGAGTAACAGAATAACCATCAAGGTATTATCATAAATCATATTTGGATTGCGGGATAATGTAATTACATATCCGCCTATAGCGCCACCAAAGTGTGCCACGTGACCTATATTGTCATTCTTGGCCTTCATGCCATAAATAGAGTACAGCAAATAACCAATACCAAATACATAAGCAGGAACAGGTATAAAGAAGTAAAGACTAAGCATCATGTTAGGTGCCAATAAAATAGATGAATATAATATCCCGGTAACAGCCCCAGATGCTCCAATAGCCCTATACCAATAGTCGTCTTTATGAAAATATAAAGTAAGCAGGCTACCCGCTATAAGGCTTACACAATAGACAAGAATAAAACTCCACATGCCTAAAAACCCAATTACAACGGGCGCAAAAAAATAAAGGGTAAGCATATTAAAGGCTAAGTGCATAATATCTGCATGTAAAAATGCGCTGGTTACCATACGGTATTGCTCACCTGCACGAATGCTGCCTATATGAAATTCGTATTTTCTAAAGAATTCGGGGTCGTTAAAACCTTTATAGCTAACAAGTGCATTAATTGCTATAATAATTACGAGAGCGATATTAATATCCATATACATATTTTATTGTGTAAAAATACTTAATATCATCAAGAAACCAAGTTGTGGCACAGCAACAAAAGTGTAATTTTATAAGAATAAAAAGTATATTTGTAAAAAAAACATGCATCTATTAGGATACATCCTTATATATCCCTTTTTCTGGTTCATCTCTATACTCCCTTTTAGGATACTGTATTTTCTATCAGATATTCTTTACATTATTGTTTACAGGATTGCAGGTTACCGTAAAAAAACCGTAAGGTTAAACCTCGCCCTAGCATTACCACACTTAAGCGATGAAGAACGAAAAGTAATAGAAAAAAAATTCTTTCACCATTTTTGTGATACCCTTGTCGAGATGATCAAAACCATGTCGATATCAGAAAAAGAGCTAAAGAAGCGATTCGTACTCGAAAACATGGAGTTAGTGCATGAATACGAGGCACGTGGTAAAAGTGTTGCTTTAATATGTGCACACTACGGCAGTTATGAGTGGCTGCTTATCATGAATAAATATCTGTCTACCCACAAGGGCTTTGGTATATATAAAATTGTACGGAATAAGTATTTTGATGCACTTGTTAAAAAAATACGGAACAAGTTTGATGCCCAACTTATAGATACCAAACATATAATACCTGCAATGCGCGACCACAGGCGCAAGGGTATTTTAGGATATTACGGCTTCCTGAGCGACCAGTCGCCTAAATTAGACAGCGCAATTTACTGGACAAATTTATTTGGTATGGAAGTGCCCGTACACGTGGGTGCAGAAATGCTTGCCAAAAAGCTCGACCTAAATATTATGTTTGTAAAAGGGGCTAAGGTAAAACGCGGCTATTATAAGGCTACTTTTATAGGCCTTGATAAGGCTCCCAAAGAATACTCTAATTACGAGATTACCGATATGTTTTTACGTCTTATGGAAGAACAAATTCGTGAAACCCCTGAGTATTATTTATGGACACATAAACGTTTTAAACACCGCCGAAACGACCCGCCGGGCTTTATTGCAAATCAAACCACTGCATAACCATAGCAGTAGCATCTGCGCTATTATCATGTAAATGGGTAAATTCGTTTGTACGATTGTTATACTTATAATCAGTAGCCCAGTTTGTATGGTTCTCTGCTAACGCTTTAATGCTTTCGCAAACATATTGTATCTCTGCATTTGTAGTTGTAGGGTGAATAGACATACGTATCCATCCGGGTTTTTGCATGAGGTCTCCTAACGAAATTTTATCTGTAAGATAATTAGACTGTTCCTGATCTACATGCAATAAAAAATGCCCGTAAGTACCGGCACAGCTGCAGCCACCACGAGTTTGTATACCAAACCTGTCGTTAAGTAACTTTACACCAAGATTAAAATGCAATCCTGTAATGTAAAATGAAATTACGCCAAGCCTGTTTGTATGTTGTGGGGCAAGTATGTTTATATTTTCTATACCGCCAAGCGTGCCAAATACGTATTCTATCAATTCTTCTTCGCGTCGCAATATGTTAGCAACGCCCATTTGCTCTTTAAGCTTTACTGCAAGCGCTGTTTTTATAACCTGAAGAAAGCCGGGTGTACCCCCATCCTCGCGCTCCTCGATATTATCAAGATATTTATGCTCACCCCATGGGTTTGTCCAGCTTACGGTTCCCCCACCCGGATGATCGGGAATCATGTTTTTATACAGCTTTTTATTAAAAATTAAAATACCCGCCGTTCCGGGTCCCCCAAGAAATTTATGTGGAGAAAAGAACACTGCATCAAGACGAGCCTCTTCATCCTCAGGGTGCATGTCTATAGTTACATAAGGTGCAGAACACGCAAAGTCGACAAAACAAACGCCATTGTACTGGTGTATTAGTTTTGCTACCTCATAATAAGGCGTCTTAATTCCGGTTACGTTAGAACATGCGGTTATCGAAGCAATTTTTAGGGTATTATCTTTATATTCTTCAAGCAGCTCTTTAAAGCTATCGAGGCAAATAAGCCCTTGAGGGCAAGCTGGTATTATAACGACGTGAGCAATAGTTTCCAGCCACGAAGTGTGGTTAGAATGGTGCTCCATATGCGATATAAAAACAACTGGCTTTTTCTCTGCAGGAACATTTATAAAAGTTCTTAAATTCTCAGGCACTTTAAGCCCCAGAATCCTTTGAAATTTATTTATAACTCCTGTCATCCCTGTACCATCGGTAATCAGGATATCATCGGCATCGGCATTAACGTGGTGTTTAATAATATGGCGTGCTTCGTGGTATGCCGTTGTCATGGCGGTACCACTTACGGTGGTTTCGGTATGGGTGTTAGCGACAAAGGGACCAAAAACGTTTGTAATCTTATCTTCAATAGGGCGGTACAGGCGGCCGCTGGCAGTCCAGTCGGTATAAATTATCTTCTGGGTACCAAATGGCGAAACAAATTCCTGGCTTATGCCTATAATGTTTTGCCTGAAGGTTTTAAAATAATCTTCGAGTTCGGTATTCAATAAAGTATCTGTAGCCTGTAACATAAGTTAAAGTATTAGCATTGCAAATTTAGCAAAATATATATCTGTTTGCTTTAAATTCTATTTTAAATAGTATTCAAGGTCCGGACAGCTATAACGTTTAAAGGTAGCAGTATTGTTGTACTTGCCATAAAACTCGTTAAGCCATTTTCCTGGGGGATGTTTTGCCGGCTTTTCCCAGTAATAAGTATTACTATAATCGCTTTCATTACTGCACACATATAGCATAAGGCTTGCCATAGCCCGCTGTTCGTCATCCTTAGCTGCAATAAATGCCATTTTATAATACTTAGCCGCAACATTTCTATTTAAATAATTACCACCATTATAATTTTGCTCTGCCTTACCCATACTCCCAAAGATCGTTTCGTAATATATATTTCCCTGATAATAGGACAGCATTATCCATGCATTACCCATATCACTGATATTATAGTAGGCATTGGCAAGTTTTAAGTAACTGCCTGGATCGGTTTTAGTCTGTAAATCAATAATTTGTTTTACAAATTTTGCTTTATTAAACTTGTAATCAAATTTACGCTCCTTAAGTGCATAGTTAAGAATCCTTGGGTAAAAAGGGTCTTCATTAAGATAAGCGGAATAATACCAGTTGTTTTCATAAAACGAATCCGGTACCAGCTTATAGGTTTCGTAAGCCAATTGTAGATTATCCTGCCTCAATGCTATGGTGCCTTTTAAATCAAGATAAAAGTAGCGGCTTGTGGTTGTGCCCTCACATATAAAATTTTCAAAGGGTGTCTTCTTTTTTTTATCTATAAGGGCTATAAGATTATCCATATCGCCGGTTGTGGCATAAATGTCAAAATAGGAAAGATGCATATAATCCGGCTTATCGCCAAAATCATCCGGCACAAAATATTCTCCATAACCTCCAGATGAATATTTAAAATTCTCTGACTTCAAAAATAGTAAGCCGGCAGTGGCCATATCGCCATGCTTATTATATTCACCCGCTAAAACCCTAAGTAAACTAAAAACGCTTTTACCATAAGAATTATCCTTTTGCGCAAGGCTGAGCATTTTTGAAAACGTATTATAAAGCTGTTGTTTTACACCTATATCGTTAAGATTACCTTGACGCACAGCAACGAGTGCAATTTCAGTATATTTTTGCGTAAGCACAGAGGCTGTCGCAGTGTTACTTATAGAATTTGCAAAGGTATTACCATCATCTATCTGGTCATCCATAAAACTGAGATGTGCAATGCCGGCAGCAAGGTAGTCATGGCTCTCCCCTTTTTCATCTGAATATATCTTAATCAGGAATGCCCTAAACACGCGCAGGTAATTCATGTCTTTTATATAATTTACTCTGCGTGCTTTTGCATACTCTTCTCCCGAACCGTATGATATATCCTGATCCGGGCCTGTATTTTCCATTTGCGGAGAAAAAATCCAGTCTTCCAGTTTATTTATTTCCCTGCCTATTAGCATGTTTGCATAGTCGCTATCCGGCCACAGGGTGTAAATCCTCTTTATATCCTCCAGGCATGGTGCAGGATTCTTCATTGCCGGTATGGCAAGTATTACAGCACGCTCACGATCGTTTTTGGCAAACTTCAACGTTTCTTTTATTGTTACCTTGTCAAAATTGTACCATTGCATTACAGCAATAACTTTTTCTTCGCAGGTATCAAACACGCGGCTTAGGTAATAGTTTTGTTCTGCTTTATTAGCTGTACAATATGCTTTAAATAACAGTGCCCAGGACTGTAATACCGATTTGTTATTACTGTCTGAAAAATAACGGTCATAAAGCTTTACAACGTTTTTTTGGCGGCCATAACGTATAAGCATAAAAGCATAGCGCTGCTTCAGAAATTCATCTGTAACCGCTGCAAGCTTGTTTTCTATAGAACCGAGCTCAAATTCTGCCGTAGGTTCCTCATCGTCCCAATAATCACGCGGCTCTACATCATCCCAGGATTCCCATTTAGATTTTTGCGGATTACCTTTGTATTCCATTTCTTTAGCAAATGCAAAATATTCCAGCAGCAGTTTATTTTCCGGCCTTAATAATTGATGTATAAATGTGTTTCCGCTAAAAACCGATAGCAATGTATGGTTATGGTATGACAGTTGAAATTTTTCTGGCTCCGTGTCATATTGCAGGGCATAGATATCTTTAAGGTTTGCCCGCTCCCCGATTTTTTTCTGCCATTCGGCACAATTTCTCCATCGGTCTGTTTTACTGTATATTTCATATTCATTAAAATAATGTTCTGAGTAAAAAAATGGACTAAACTTAGCCATATTACCCACCTGTGCCCTAAAAAAAGCAAGGCGCAGGGTTTCTGCATCGTCTCCCCAGCCACAAGCCGCGGCACTTACAGAAAATAATAGTATAAGGCTACTCGCCAAAAAGTGAGTAATAGCCTGAAATTGCATTGATGCCATAACAATTTATATAATTTTCATTCCAAGAAAAAAACGTTACCCTCGATCCTTCAAGATCTACATTATTTTTTAGTATTGCGATCATTTTTTTCATTTCATCATCGCTAACCTGTTCCAGCCTAATTTCATCGCCATTGCGATAGTAGGTTCCTTCTATAGTTATGTCGTTTTGTAAAACATAATTATTTTCGGATATTTTTTTAAAGGCTTTGTTTTTCAAAGTGTAATAATCATCCGGCAATATGCCTTTAAACTTCCCTCCCCTAAATACCAATGCCCAATTAAAAATGGGTAATGCCGCATCCAGCTTAAGCGGATAATTATCATTGTTTATATATCGCTTCATTATTTTAGATGAACCAATAGAATTTTCATTGTCATAACTTGTGGGGTTACTCATATTGTAGCACATAAGCAAACCGCGGTTTACAGGAGGTATACCTGCTGTTTCATAATCACGGTATTGCCATAAACGTATGGTGGCCGACAGTAAGTATTCAGGCATTTGCTTTTTTATTTCGCCCAATAAATAAAAATAATTGTCTTTAGATTTTACAGTCCAGTCACAATCAATAAGTATTTCATTAAAACGGCCGTTAAAAATCTGTGCCTCTTCCTTCTCGCAGGCATCCTTTTCTTCATCCTGCAGGCCATATTTATAAAGAACGTAGCGCAATGTTTTTTCTTTAGAAGTTTTTAAAATATGGGTAACCCTCTTGTTGATTTTTTGCGCAAGTTCTGCAAGCTGCGGCCGTGTACTTTGCAGAAGCACATCGTTGGTAATGTAAACCGAAGGCGTAATGTTTATCCTGTTAGTCTCGTCTGATAAATCCCACAACGTTGCAATAGGTTCTGCCTGTTTATCGTAAGGGTTCCAGCCTACATCAAAAAAACGCATGTACATGTGATTAACACCAAGAGAGTCTGCTTTGTTTTCATCAATGCTATAAGATGAGTAACTGGTCTTCCAGTAGCAAAAAGACCGCGTTATTTTAACGTCTTTATTACATGATATAAGCAAAAATATTCCACAGAGGAACAACAGTTTTTTCATTAGCCAGAGGTGTTTAAATCTGTAGCGAAAATAGGATTAAAACAGCATGCTTATTGTAAAAAATAAAGAGTGTTAATAAGTTTTTTTTTATTCCTAAGTAATTTAGTTAGTGTCAATAACCTTATGAACTTTAATAATGTCCGACTCAAAATTCAGGGTGAATTTTCCTTTCCCGGACCTCACAATACTATCCATGTTTGGTGTAAGCCAAAAATAAAGTTCAGTATCTACAAAACTAAAACCTTTTGTATATTCTGCATTTATATTAATGTCATTAATAAATTTACCAAGACTAATGTTATTCTTATAAAAATTATCTTCGGCACCACCACCGCTGCTTTTATAAAAAATATCTTTTGCCAGTAATGAATCTTTAATTTTATATACTATTCCATTTTGAGTAAAATTTATACTAAACTGCTTTATGGCATCCATTGTACCACTTCTTCCCGGCTCTCTGCCATTTAATAACGTTCTTTCAGAACCTTTACCGGCTTTAAATTCTTTTTTAAATTTCAAAATTATACCCACTCTACCTTTCTGGTTTTTATTATAGTTTTGTATAGTAAAGCCTTCTACACTATCTCCCACAATTTGCACAATTTCAGCATCAATAGTTTTAACAGAATAATATTCTTTTGTCTTTCTAAAATTTAGAACTAAAAGCACACCTACAGTCAAACCTGAAATTAGAAAAACTGTTACAAGTATTTTTTTAATTGAAATCATAGCTGTAACGAAAATAAGGATTAAGACATTATACTTTATCGTAAAAATAGACGGTGTTAATAAGTTTTAAATCAGTAGTATTGAAAGAAAAAAAAAGTGCGGTCGAATTTTAGAAACCTAACCGCACTTTTAATCTATATTATGTAATACTATATACCAATCTCAACCTGAAAACGCAAATACCAGTTTTGTTTAGATGTACCGTCAAAGTAATCAAGGTCATCTAACGTTAGTTCGGCCTGTGCCTTAAAGGCATGTTCCCAAATATATTTTGTAACCCCAATGCTGTATTGCTTAGCATTTGGTGCCAGGTTTTGTATATCACTATTAACTTTTTGGGTAGAAAAACGACCTATAATTTCGTAATCTGACAGGAATAAATAACTCAGCTCGTAGTCAAACCCGTGGCCGGTGAAGATATATTGCACATCTGTTACATCCAAAGGGTTTACAGTAACCGGGTTATCTGCTATGCGCTGCATATAAGCACTCATAAAAGCCCAGCCGTTATATTTTACCATAGCGTCTAAAAGTATAGACTGCATATCGCGTTTCTGGAAAAGATCGTTTCCTAACTGCCCCCCCGTTCGTCTTGCTTTATTATTGAACTGGTATGCACCGGATAGCATAACCTTAGGTTTAGCTTCACGCATAAGGTCGCCTTCAAAATAAGCGCCATCTTTAGTAAAGGCACCAAGTGGGTATAACTCCACTTTACCGGTGTAAGCAAGTCCGTTATCAGGCTTATCGGTAGAGTTTCGGCCTTCTCCGGTACTTATCGCACCCCTAAAGTTATACGAAAATTTATCGATACGTTCATTTTGGTTATGCACCTGTACTCCAAAATCCCTGTCTATTGTAAAGCGTGCGTTATTTATACTTCTGTCTGTTAACTGCAGTCCGCCCGAAGAGTTTACCCGTTGGCGGTTACCCGGAAGTTTTGTTTGTCCGAAACCAAAATTCCAGTGTTTATTAGGACGGTAAAACACAATTGCATCCCTGATAATATTAATGTTTTCTCCATCTTTTATTTCACCCACGTCGCCCGGGGCAAACGATAGTTGCAGGGCATATATAAATTTTGGGTTACCCACATAACCATCAAAACGAAGGCGCAGGCGACGTATTTGCCCGTCTATTGCTGATTCTTCACCTTCATTTTCTATGTAAGAGGCGCGATTTTGCATCCTAAAACGTATATTAAACTGGAAAATACTGTCGGGAGACGTTATACCAAGACCCTTTCCGTAGTTGTAGTACGGCAGCGCAGATAACTTCAAATCATTATCTTTTGTGGTTTTTTTAATTTCTACCTGGGCAGTTGCCGCAGCACTAATCAGCAAAATCAATAACGTTAATGCGTTCTTCATTTAATGGTATGTAATAAAATTATATTTAAATTAATGCATAGTACACTATGCCACTTAACGTTATAACGTGCATAAGGCACCACTGTAAAGTTTGCGCAAACTTAATATTAATTATGTCAACGCAATGTTACGTAATCGTTACGTTTACAAAAAATTAAGATTAACAATAGCCGCGGTTCACCATATTAAATGTCGTAGCCCCTTTATATTTGACTGCTTAAGTAGTACCTTTGCAGAAATTTTTTTGACATATGCCCGAATATATAGGATACCATTTTACAGTAACACCCAAAGAGCCGGGAGCCGAAATACTTATGGCCGAATTGGAGTATACTCCGTTTGAAAGTTTTGAAGAGACTGAAGCAGGACTTAGCGCTTATATTCAGAAACAATTGTGGACTGAAGACGTGCTTCTCGATATACAGATATTAGCATCTCCAGAATTTGAAATCACATATACCGTTGAAGAAATTGAGCAGGTAAACTGGAATGAAGAATGGGAAAAAAACTTTGAGCCTATAGAAGTAGATGATACCTGCAGGGTTCGTGCCCCTTTTCATGAATACAGAGATGTAAAATATGATATTGTTATAGAGCCGAAAATGAGCTTTGGCACAGGCCATCATGAAACTACATTTATGGTTATTAAGCATTTACTTGAAACTGATGTGGAGGGAAAGAAGTCTTTAGATATGGGTTGTGGTACTGCTATTCTTGCCATTCTTGCAGAAATGAAAGGCGCCCGGCCTATAGATGCAATTGATATAGATAACTGGTGTTACCTTAACTCTATAGAAAATGCCGAACGCAATAATTGCCACAATATTACCGTTTATGAAGGCGATGCAGCCCTGCTTGCCGGTAAAAATTATGATGTAATTATTGCTAATATAAACCGCAATATTTTACTTAACGATATGCAGCAGTATGTTGATTGCCTCAACAAAGATGGCATATTATTGCTAAGTGGTTTTTATGAGGAAGATATTCCTTTTATAGATGCGTCATGCACCGAAAAAGGGTTAACATTTATTAAAAAGCATCAAAAAAATAATTGGGTTGCATTAAAATACGTAAATTAGCATTTTTAAATATTTGAATATGAGCACTAAAGAAAAAGTATTAGAAGAAGTACTTACAGAAGAGCAGGTGTCAAATAATAATGAGATTGTATTATATAATGACGAGGTTAATACTTTTGACCACGTAATTGAGACACTAATGAAGGTATGCAGGCATACACCGGAGCAGGCAGAACAATGTTCGCTTATTGTACATTATAATGGTAAGTGCACTGTAAAGACCGGAGATTATAAAGATTTAGAGCCGCAATGCTCGTCGCTTCTGGAAGCGGGGCTTAGCGCAGAAATAATTTAGAAAGAAAGGATGCTGTAAAATGCATCCTTTTTTATATAGGATAATTTGATATATTTAATGGCTACTAACTTTCTACTTAATAAAGATAAATGAAACTAATACCATTACTGCTGCTAAGTGTAATTGCAACTACCGCTCAGGTTAAAAAAGATAAATTGATCTGGGAAGAAAACTTTGATGGCAAATCGCTAAACGAGTCGGTTTGGAATTATGAACTTGGTAACGGCTGCCCTGACAATTGCGGTTATGGTAATGCCGAAAAACAAACTTATACAACAACAAACCATAAAGTTGCCGAAGGTTTCTTAACCATTACCACAAGAAGGGAAGGTAATGCTTACACCAGTACCCGCATTACTACTAAAGGAAAAAAAGAGTTTAAGTATGGCTACACGGAGGCGCGGCTTAAGTTACCAGTAGGCCAGGGAATTTGGCCCGCTTTCTGGATGCTGGGCTCAAATATTGATAAAACAGGCTGGCCATTAGCCGGCGAAATTGATATTATGGAATATGTAGGGCGTGAGCCGCACGTGGCTTATTCTACCCTGCATACCAAAGAAACACACGGTGAGCATGCTAACGGCAAAAAAACCGATGTCGCGAATCTTGAAGAGGGGTTTCATGTATTTGGTGTAGACTGGACAAAAGACAAGATTACCTTTTATGTAGACAATAAACCTGTGCATAGCTTTGAGCCAAAAGAAAAAACTCAGGAAATATGGCCTTATAACCAACCCTTTTTCTTTATATTAAATGTAGCAGTGGGCGGTAACTTTGGCGGTCCGGAGGTAAACGACGCCATTTTCCCGCAGGAGTATGTTGTTGATTACATTAGAGTGTACTCTAATTAAATGTTTGGGTTAAGTTAAATTTTAGGGCCGCAATTGCAACCCTTTTTTTATTGTGCCAAAAATTAGTTTATGGCATTTCTTTCGACTCTTAGTAAGAAATACATATCTACCGCTCTTCCATTTCGAAGGACTAAAATTACTTAAACCGAGATTCCTAAACTACGCTGCGCTCCGTTCGGAATGGAAAACTATAGCATCTTTCTTGCTTTCTCTAAATCTTCGGGGGTATCAATACCAATACCGGCATGGCTGGTTTCTACCATGCGTATTTTTTTACCGTACTCTAAATAGCGTAGTTGCTCCAGTTTTTCGGAAGCTTCAAGACTTTGCATTGGCAGTTTGTAAAAATCCATTAAGGCATGCTTGCGGAAAGCATAAATTCCTATGTGCCTAAAATAGCGCACACCCGCATCTGTATCTCTTGGATACGGAATAACCGAGCGTGAAAAATACAAAGCAAAATGCTTTTGGTCTACAATTACCTTTACATTATTTGGGTTCTCTATATCTTCTTTATCGGTTATGTGCATCATAACCGATGCTAAATCTACCTCTCGGGCAATATCATTCTTAAACACTTCAAGCACATCTGCCAAAGGTTCTTTGTTTATGAAAGGCTCGTCGCCCTGCACATTTACCACAATATCTACATCAAGATTTTCGACAGCCTCTGCAATACGATCGCTGCCACTTTCATGTTCCTTAATGCTCATTATAGCCTTACCCCCATTTGCTACTATTTCATTATAAATAATGTCAGAGTCGGTCACAACAAATACATCGTCAAACAGGCCGGTGCCCAGTGCTGCCTGGTAGGTTCTTGTAATTACGGTTTGTCCGCCAAGGTCCTGCATTAATTTGGCAGGGAAACGGGTGCTGGCATATCGTGCCGGTATTACTGCTATTATTTTCATATATTATGTTTTAACATCACCCCTAACCCCTCTCCAAACGGAGAGGGAAACAGCTTCACTCAAGCAGCTGTCCGGTAAGGATTATTTTGCTTAGATTCATTTATTTACCTAACTCTCTTTATAAGAAAAGCATTAAAAATGCTGACTCAATTAAAAAGCAAGAGTGAAGCTACTCCCTCTCCCATTGGAGAGGGTTGGGGTGAGGCTAATTACTCCTCAAAAGCATCATCTTTAAATCCTATTAAATAAACCTTTTCTTTAGATCGGGTAATGGCAGTGTATAGCCAACGGATGTAATCCCTGTCGATACCCTCTGGCAGATAAGGCTGCTCTACAAAGACAGTATTCCATTGCCCGCCCTGGCTTTTATGACAGGTTATGGCGTATGAGAATTTTACCTGCAGCGCATTAAAATGCGGATTGTTCTTTATCTTTAAAAACTTGCGGTACTGCGGCTCCCCTTCATAATCTTTCTGTACTTCCTGGTACAAACGGTTCGACTCCTCATACGTTAACGATGGCGACTCGCTGTTAATAGTGTCCAGTAGCAGGTATGTTTCCAGGTGTGGACTGTTAGGGTAATCTATGAGGCGTACTTTTACACGGGCAAAATTAAACCCGTACAACTCCTCTATTCTGAATATCTTGAGCACTTCTAAAATATCGCCATTGGCTATAAATCCGGCCTCCGACTTTTCGTCGAGCCAAAAATAATTATTTTTTACGACCATCATGTAGTCGCCTGCCGAAAGTTCGCTTTCGCGGGACAGTACCCGGGTGCGTATTTGCTGGTTGTAAGCATTAGCACGCTTGTTAGACCGCACTATAAAGGCAGTATCTTCTATGCTGTAATTGCTGTAGGCCTGGTCTATTGCATCCTGAATATCGTAACCATCGGTTAGCCTTACGATGTCTTTAAAACCTTTTATTTTAAACTTAAAAGTATCTACAAAAGCCGACTTTAATATTTCCCTAAGCTCTGTAGCGTTATAAAGTATCCCGGAATCGAACTCCTGGCGCATTACTTCATCAAGCTCTATGTGTTGCACTTCTTTAAGAAAATGCTGGGCAAGAGTATGGGCATCAAGTGCCGGGCTTAGGTCGGAATTTACAGGGGGCAACTGCGCAGTATCTCCCACAAATATCATTTTGCAGTTAGTGCCGGAATATACGTAAGACATTAAATCATCCAGCAGCGACCCGTTCTCATACATTTTAGATTCCGCCGGAGTGTCCGATATCATTGAGGCCTCATCTACAATAAAGATGGTATCCTTAAATTTATTAGGCTGTTTTGTAAAGCCCATAGTACCGCCACTGCCCTTTTTAGGGAAATAAATGCGCTTGTGTATGGTGTGCGCCGGCTTGTTAGAGTAGCCCGCAATAACTTTTGCCGCACGGCCTGTAGGTGCCAGCAATACATATTTTTTGTTAGCCTCGCGAAGGTTGTTTACGAGTGTAGATATTATTGTAGTCTTACCGGTACCGGCGTAGCCTTTTAAAACAAAAAGATCGTCGCGCCCACTGTTTACAACAAATTCAGCTATTTTTTGTAAAAAAATATCCTGCTTAAGTGTGGGGCTAAAAGGGAAGTTTTGCCTCAGTAATCTATAAAATTGGGCAGGAGTCATTAATGGTGTGGTGGTTAAATTTTGTAAGCCCAAAGATAGTGCATCAATAAATAATGGCAATCATTTCTAAAACAAAAGAAGGTACACCGATTTTACTAATTTTTATCAACTAAGTAAGCTATATTGATTAGTGTTGTTTTGTAAAATTCGTGTCGAAAAACTAATCTGCCTCTTGGTCAACGAATATTCGCCTAAACCCAAAAAAGAGTGTAAATTTGTAACCCAATACCCACCTTTAATGAACGACGGCATTACTACAAAAAATTATAAAAAACTGGCGCTGCAAATAGCGGCGACAGGCATGTCGTTTTGTGTTTTTGATACGCTTAACTGGAATATATCAAATTTTAGTTCGATAGCTTTTGGAAAACATGTTCCCATTGAAGATGAGCTATCGCATGTTTTTGTTCAGTACCCGGAATTGCAAAACAGTTATGATGAGATCGTAGTATTGCATGATAACAGCTTTAATACGTTTGTGCCCAGTGCACTTTTTGATGAAAGTTACCCAGGCAGTTACCTGCAGTACAACACCCGTGTTTTTGAAGCCGACTTTTTTGCGTGGGATGTTTTGCCGGTATATAACATGACTAATGTGTATGTGCCACTTATGAATGTAAACAACTTTTTGATAGAACGAATTGGTGCCTTCGATTACAAAAACACCAATACAATACTCGTAGAAAAGCTGCTGGATGCATCGGTCAATATTGATGAAAAGCAGGTATTTGCTCACCTACAGGACACACATTTTGAGATAGTTGTGGTACATAACCAAAAGTTACTGCTCTATAACTCGTTTGAATACAGTTCGCCCGAAGATTTTTTATACTACCTGCTCTTTACCATGGAGCAGCTTAACCTTAACCCCGAAACAGCAAAAATTTTGCTGCTCGGTAACATTACTGAAGCCGACCCGCGTTTTAGCCTTGCGTATACGTATATTCGTAACGTATCGCTGTATGAACCGCACGGCCCGGTACTAAAATGGAATGCCGATAAAGATGCGGCATTGCAAAACTTTATTTTATTTAACTCATGAGGATTATTTCAGGAAAATATAAAGGCCGCAGGATAAACGCCCCTAAGAACCTGCCCGTTAGGCCTACTACAGATATGAGCAAAGAATCGTTGTTCAACATTCTTAACCATCGTATAGATTTTGTGGGTTTAAAAGTGCTCGACCTTTTTAGCGGAACCGGTAACTTAAGTTATGAATTTGGCTCCCGTGGCGCGGCAACCATAACCGCCGTTGACGCCGATATGGGCTGTATAAAATTCATCAAGAAAACCGCCGGAGAGTTCGACCTGAACATCTCTGCCGTGAAAAACGATGTGGCAAAATTCCTGAAAGGGCATAAAGCAAGTTATGATATTATTGTAGCCGACCCGCCTTATGCTATGGAACAAAAGCTATTTGAAGAAATGGTTACCCTTGTTTTTGAAAATGAGTTGCTTAACGAAGACGGTATTATGATTATAGAGCACTCCAAGTACACCAAGCTTGAGCACATGATGCATTACTCATTCCATAAAAAATATGGTGGCTCTATCTTTACCTTTTTTGAATTTGATAATGGCGAAGGCGATGCCGCGGGGATTGTTGAAGGTGATGATACTGAGGAGGATTAATATTTAAACAATGCAGGAACTTAGACCGTTTTGGGCGAAATTTTTCAAATTTAACTGGGAGTTTGCGCTGGTTTTAGTTCTCGTTGTATGTGTTACGCGATTTATTTTAGTGTTAGATGCAAACCAATCGGGTAATTATGGACTGATTGGCATTGTTATGCTACTATCGGCCATTACGCCGTTTTTGTTTCTTACCCGATACGGAAGAAAAAAAATTGGAATGGTAAAGCCTACTAAGTATGCTGCATTGTTGATCGCTTTTGTCACCGGGCTTATTTTTAGTTTGATACTTCATTATCTTGGTCATTACCTTTATGGTACTACCTTCCAAAACTGGTATGCTTACATTGGTAAATCGTATAATATTCCTGTAGTAATAACAGAACGCGATAAGGCCGTTTTGTTTAGTATAATGGCCGGCACAGGGATGATATTTAGCCCTGTAGGTGAAGAGCTGTTTTTTAGGGGGATTGTTCACTCTGCCTTTGCAAAATCTATAGGCGACAGCAGAGCATCTGTTGCAGATAGTACCGCCTTTGCACTAACGCATATATCGCATTTTGGTTTGGTATACCTTAATTCTCAATTGGGTTTTTACCCTGTACCTGCACTAATTTGGGTGGTGGGAATGTTTTTGGTAAGCCTTATGTTTTTTGTTTTCAAAAAGAATTCAGGCTCTATTTTAGGAGCGATAATGTGCCATGCTGGTTTCAATCTGGGAATGATTTACGCTATATTTTATTTGATGTAGTTACCTTATCCTCCCCGCACTCTCATTAACCTTTCGCTCTTCTTTACCTTTAAAATTCCCGAACCTGTACTTTAACGATAAGGCTATTTCGCGGGTATCGGTGTAGTACTTGCCACGGGATGTAATGTTGTTTATAGCAAAGTCTTCATTAAAGTTCATATTCCTGAAAACGTCGTTAAAGTTTAGTGTGCAATCCAGCGATTTAAAGAATGTTTTGGTAAAACCAATATCCATTATAAAAAAGGCATTGCGCGTAAATATACCTTCGTTACGCTTTGTGGTTCCCCAAAAAGAAAGCATTGCCCCATAGCCTTTAGGCAATTTAAAGCTATTGTTAGAATAGTAATATAAATACGGTTTAGTGGTAGTTAATAATGCAGACGGGTCTTCTATTTTGTTCTGTACCATACTCAGCACATTATTAACAGTCCAGAATTTATAGCTGAAAGGAATAACTGCCTCGAGCACAAATCCTGATTCTTTAGCATAATTAATGGTGTTAAGGCTTATTAATGTTTGGGCAGCATCATAGGTAAATGTAGCGTACGCAGGATCTTTAGTGGTGTAATATCGTACGGTTGCCGACATATCTTTGTACTGAAACCCAGCAGATATTTCATCTGTAATCGTGGGGTTTAAATTCAGGTTGCTTGCAAAAACCATATAGGGACTGCCGTATACCGTAACCTGGCTGGTAGACGAATAATTGGGCCGCGCAATACTTTTAGCATAATTAAGGCTGATGCTCATGGTGCTGTCTATAGCATAATCAAGTTGAGCTTTAGGGAAAAGGTTAGTATAGCGTTTATCTATCGTCAGTGTAGATGTATTATTATATTTACCTTCAATATCCGTAGTTTCTATACGCAGGCCACCCGAGTAACTAAACTTTTTAACTTTGCCGGAAAGTTGTATATAGCCTGCAATGTTTTGCTCCCTAAAATCGTAAATCGATTGTATTTGTGATGGTGTTAAATAATCATCTACCGCAAAATTTGTTTTGGCAACAGCCGATAAGTATAGTGCGCCTGCTTCCATTTTTATATCATTCTTAAAAACTTTTTCGGCGTCTGCCCTTCCGGTAAAGGCATTCACCGTAAATTTTTGGTTTCTTTTTTGGGCAGCAATAAATTGTGTATCATTATAATTGTTTTGTATGGCACTGTAGGATGTTTGGTAAAAGTTAGAATATTGCATCCCGGTAAATAATTTAGCATCAAGGCTTTTAATCTTTTTATTGTAATTAATAAACGAGTTCACAAAGTTTCTGGCGCTATCATTCCTGCCAAGAGTTGTAATATTATCTGCTGTATTATTTACAAGAATGTAGGTTTGGGTTTTGTTACTATCGTCGTCTCCCTGTAGTTTTACATTTACATTTGCCGATATATAATCATCGTCATTAATTTGGTGAAAAATACCCCCGCCAAAAATGTATTGCTTCCTGTCAGATATCGACCTGATCTTATAATTAGTCGCTACCCCGGCGGCATCAATAGTTAAATTATTGCCGTTAGCCTCCCAATGATAGAGTTTATTATAATTAAAATTAGCTTTAAACTCCGTCTTTCCCTTCTTAAAACCGGTGTTAATCCCTGTATAATTATTGTAACCCCGTTTTAATGATGCTGTTTCTAAGCCAGAAATTTCAAAGCCATCGCGCCTGCTCCTCTTTCGGGTTATAAGCACCACGGCCCTGCCCTCTGCCTCATATTTAGCCGACGGATTCCTAATGATTTCAATTGTCTTTATATCTTCAACCGAAAGCGCATTAACATCGTTAATGCTTACCTTTTGGCTGTCAATATAAATCAGTGGTTCACCCCGGCCTATAACACTTAAGCCCTCTCTATCTGCACTTACTATTACCGTGGGCAGTTTAGCGATAACGTCTAATACGCTGGGCGACGCCTTAAAAATTGAGTTGGCCACATCAACTTTTATATTTCCATTATGATTTGTAAACGTTTTATTTTCAGAACTTATAGTTATTTCATCTAACGTTACAGATGTACTACTAAGCGTGATTGATATAAACATATCCTGATCAAGGACTATCTCTTTAAAAACACTTTCGTGATTTGACGCTGACACTCGCAGTATGTAATTACATCCAGGAACATCAATCATTACAAATGCTCCATTGTTTATAATTGCTGTTTTTATAATCGAACCTGTTGCGGTTAGTAATGTCGCTTCTGCGTTAACTAAAGGTGTGCTTTCAGAGTCCTTTACATTTGCCGTAAGTACATAATGGTTTTGTGCGAAGCAATACGTAGTAAAGAATAGAAAAATAAGATAGCGTTTCATTAGTTGGCTTTATGATGCAAAAGTCAATTAAATACTGTCTACCAGGGTTAATCGTAGGTTAATGCGCGGTTAAAAACAGAAGCAAACGAAAAATGATTTATTTTTGATATCGAATTCCTGTTGTATGAAACTTAAAATCAACCTGCTCATCATATTTTCTTCCATTATACTGATAGTGCTCGCGGCTATGCAATACTATTTGGTTAAGACGGCATACGACTATAAAGTTGAAGAATTCAGGACGGAGTTACAGGCTAAAATATCGAAGGTTGCTAATGATGACAGCAATATAGATTCTTCAATCTTTTATAAAAAGAACCTGCTTTATAAAGAAATGGTTGCCCGGTACATTAAAGACAACCGCAAAGGGTTTAAGATAGCGGACACCGCACAGCAGCCGGAATTTCGGGATGCGCTTTCGGGGAGGCTGCAGCAGGAACTCAAACATGAATTTCCGGAACTTAAGTTAGATTTTGCCATTGTGCTTAATAAATTTGTAATGTATGACGGCTCGGTGCCTGATACGCTTTTTGCGCAGGAACCACGAATTGAAAATGCCATAATGGGATCGCTTACTTCGCTTGATGATGCCTTTATGGTACGCAATTATGTGGGTACTGTCGCAGGCAATTCTAATGGTTCAGACAACGCCCATAGTTTGTTGACGGAAGATACTTTATATATTTATATACATGACTGGCAACAGGTTATTTATAGCCGTATGAAGTTTATCTTCCTTTTTTCTGCATTTGTTATGATAACTCTTGTTACATTGTTTGTAGTAGCAATAAGAGCACTTATAAAACAAAAAAAACTAAGCGACATTAAGACCGATTTTATTAATAACATTACTCACGAGCTTAAAACACCGCTTACTACACTATCTGTTTCAACAAGAATACTGCAGCGTAAAGAAACAAAAGATAATGTCGAGTTGTTTGATACAATTGTAGACACCATAAGCCGCCAGAATATTCGCCTGCAAAACCTTATCGACCAGGTTTTAGTTAACTCTTTAGGATACGAAGAGATAGAGCTCAGTAAAGAAAAGGTAGACATCCATAAACTGCTGCAAACAGTTTGTAATGATTTTAAAATTGCACATCCTCATATTAGTTTTAAAACCGACTATAGTAACGCTAGCAACGAACTGGTGTTAGACACATTTTACCTTACCACTGCTATTACAAATGTTCTCGAAAACGCTGTTAAATATGGCTGCAAAAGCATCACCCTGAAAACAGTTTTACAAGACGCTCTATTTACAATAAGCATTCAGGATGATGGTATAGGCATAGCAAAGGAAAAGCAGTCGCTGCTGTTTGATAAGTTTTATCGTGTTGCCGAAGGTAATGTACATACCGCTAAAGGCCTTGGCCTTGGGCTGTATTATACCAACCAAATTGTTAAGGCACACCAGGGGTCTGTAAACGTAATGAGCCAGTTAGGCAAGGGTGCACTATTCAGAATAAATATACCGGCAGTATAAAATATATGAAGAAAATTCTCTTGGCCGAAGACGACGCTGATTTTGCAGGAGTGTTAAAAATGTACCTCGAAATTTATGGCTATGCGGTAAGCTATTGTAAAGACGGCGAGGAGGCTTTGCAATTTTCTCAAAAGGAAACGTTCGACATTTGTATATTAGACGTGATGATGCCTAAACTCGATGGTTTTACCCTGGCAGAAAAAATGAATACTGATACTCCGTTTATTTTCCTTACCGCCCGCAAGCTTAAAGAAGACAAAATTAAAGGCCTTAAACTGGGTGCTGATGATTATATAGTTAAGCCTTTTGAAGTAGATGAACTGATTTTAAGGATAGGCAATATATTAAAACGCAGTGAAAAAAGAACGGATATACCTACTCAGGACAAAATTACTATAGGTCGTTACACACTCGACACCAAACGGTTAGAACTAAAACATGAGTCTGCAACTCAGCAGCTTACCCAGAAGGAAGCTGCTTTGGTTATTTACCTGTACCATAACCGTAACAGGCTTTTAAAGCGTGAAGAAATATTGAAAGCCATCTGGCAAAATGATGATTTCTTTTCGGGCCGAAGCATGGATGTGTACATTAGCCGGTTACGAAAGTATTTTGCAAAAGACCCATCTATACGCATTGAAAGCGTAAGGCATCTTGGGCTGGAATTTAAAGTGGGCTAAAATATAAAACACGAATTTCGCAAATTCGCACCAATTAATTAGTGGTAATTTGTAAAATTCGTGTCTCAAAAATTAAAAAAGCAGGCCTGTAAGCCGGATTCTGTATCCCCGAGGGACCCTTATCATTTATCTAAACACAACATTACTGTTGCGATCAATCTGCCTACCCCCCGGCATCGGGCGGGCAGCCCTACAATAGCCGGTATACATGGCATTTCACCGCATAGAGTTTACCTGGTTTCACTACAGCATTACCTGTACATACTTTCTGTTGCACTTGTCCTCCCGCAGTTCTGCATACCACGGTGACGGGCGTTACCCGCTATGCTGCCCTCTGGTGTCCGGACTTTCCTCCCTTTTTGCAAAGAGCGATAAGGCGGCCTGCGGCGCGAAGGTAATGAAAAAAAGGGATTTCATATTTATGATTTCAGAATTCAGATTATAACAAATCTTACCGGTGAACCTGAAGCAGTCACGCATCATAGCGTCAGGTATCGCCCTATATTGGTTGTGTATTAACGGATGCTTTGGAACGAGTGTAGTTCAATCTGAATTCTGAAATCGCAAATTTGCTGAGTAAACAAGATTAACATTTCATTGGCTGCGTACAAACCATGAAAGCCCTAATTTTAAATATACAAAACAAACTAACAAAATACACATTACCATGGACAGACAAATGTATCATTACGCAACGGTAAGCAAAGCCCTGCAGGAACTCGCAGATAAAGGCTTTACTACTGATTTTAATCTTGAAGAGGACCGTATCATCAATCACCCAGATGATTTAGAGATAGTAGAAATTTATCGCTACGAGGGAGAAACAGATCCGGGAGACGAGGCAACTGTATACGGAATCAAGGCCAACGATGGCGAAAAAGGTGTGTTTGTTGCAGGCTATATGGCGTATGCCGAAAGTGAGGCGGCAAGAACCATACACGAGATAAGCATTAAAGGCAGAGAGGCGCAATAAGCGATGAACAGACTGCAAAAAAAACTCGAAAAAATAGGGAGCGATCCTAAAGTTACTGCAAAAGCTGTTGGCTTGCGCTACTCGTTGTCGTCTGATAAGGGCTACTACAGGAAACGTAAAGCCAACGGCTTTACTTATATAGATGAAACCGGTGCTACAATTAAAGACAACGACGCACTGGACCGTATTAAAAAATTGGTAATTCCGCCGGCGTGGGAAAACGTATGGATCTCACCATACGAAAATGGTCACTTACAGGTTACAGGCACAGATACAAAGGGTCGCAAGCAATATCGTTACCATCCAGAATGGAACAAAATACGCAACCAGTCAAAATTTTTCCGCCTTCGAAGGTTCGCATTGGCATTGCCAAACATAAGGGCCCAGGTAGAAAAAGACCTAAAACGCAATGGCCTGCCTTACGAAAAGATTGTAGCTCTTGTAGTTAAACTTATAGAACTTACAAATATTCGTATTGGTAACGATGCCTACAAAAAACTGTATGGATCTTTTGGTTTAACGACACTCAGGGACAAACACGTAAAGTTTGATGGTGCAACAGTAATGTTTGATTTTGTAGGAAAAAAAGGTGTTAAGCATAAAATAAAACTGCAGAGCCGCCGCATGGCAAACCTGGTAAAAAAATGTCAGGATATACCCGGGCAGGAACTATTTCAATACTTAGATGATAACGGCCACAGGCACACTGTAGGATCCGGCGACATAAACCATTACCTTAAAGAAATTTCAGGAGAAGACTTTACTGCTAAAGATTTTCGTGCATGGGCAGGTAGCCTTAACGCGCTTTGCGCCTTTAACGAATTAGGAGAGTTTGAGAACGTAACCGATTTCAAAAAGAAAGTGGTTAGTGTATTAGACTCTGTTGCACAAAAACTGGGCAACACACGCACAGTATGTAAAAAATACTATGTGCATCCCACCGTTGTAGCAGCCTACGAAAAAGGTACCTTGTGGAACTACAAAATTACAGAGATAAACAATGATGGCGAACTTAATCCATCTGAAAAGGCATTGCTTGAATTACTGTCTACCGAAGATATAGCCGAAGTATTAGCTTAGCGAAGTTATCTTTAGGCAATTCTATTTGATATATCCTGTATATAATTTACATCTGCAGTAGATTATTTATATCTGGAATCATGCCTTTGGCTGATTAAAATCTAAATAATGGAAAATTGGACAGTAAAACTTTTTATCCTCGCAATAATGATAGGGCTTTCTGCAATGGCAGATAAAGTTAAACTGCCCTATCCTATTTTGCTTATTGTGGCAGATATTAGTATGGGATTTATCCCAACGCTACCGCCGATGGAGATTAACCCTGAAATTATCTTCCTTATATTCCTGCCACCACTTTTGGATGACGCTGCTTTTAATATCTCGTTTCAGGAATTTAAAACTAATTTAAACACCTTGCTACTTAATATAAACTATATTTTGGCAGAGGAACTTCATGTTAACGGGAGTTATAGCTACAGTAACATTAGGCCGTTCCATTGCCCGTTTTAGCAATAAAATTTTCCCCACAACATTTAAAGCGCAGTCAAAATCTATTTGGGACGTTATAATATTCCTGCTAACGGTTTGACATTTATCCTTATAGGACTGCAATTTCGTTATACTTTGAAAAATATTGCACCTGCAGATCGGTAGCAGTAGTATTATTTACATTCGTTGGTCAGGGACTTTTAAGTTAACGGCCTAAAACCGTCTCATTAAGTAATTGCTACAGGCAGCGATTTTGCTCTATACTACTTATAAAATTCGTCAACAGAACCGTTGAATTGTAAGTAGAAATGTCAAATCTTCTACTTATGGCAAAAGTATATATATGGCCAACAATACGAATAGATGGTAGCCACGTGATTATACTGATTACGTGGCTTCAACATGTCCTGTATGGGATCAAGCACATCAACTTTAATTTAAATAAATTATCGTGATGTCAGCTAAAAACGAACTAAAGTCATTAGAAGTAATAAATTAACCTGATTAATTGGCTGTCTCTAAAATTTCTACCTTGACTTTAGTTTTAACGCTCATATCCCTGTTATATAACAATGGATAATTATTACGTCCCCTTATTGGCCAGTTGTTCAGCCATGTATCCCCATCTGATAAACCCCAAAAGGTAATTCTGTCAATGTTTTCTTTAAACTTAATAAACAGTTTAAAAAAGCTCTTGTACCTGGCTGCCAGTCTCTGTTCAACTTCGGCGGGCAATCCATTTTTATAAGGGTCAAGTTCCTTACTATAAGTAGCATTATTTGCTACATCAGCAGTTGCAGCCGCGCCTTTGTCAGGAAGTACAGAGATATCTAATTCTGTTATATTTATTTGTACTCCGGCATCAATAAAGTCCAGTATCGCATTTTCGACCTCTGTTATTGACGGTCCCGTTAAACTATAGTGTCCTTGTTCACCAACAGCCTTAACCGGGATATTTTTCGCTTTTAACCGTTTTAAAATATCAACTGCCCCTTTACGCTTTTCTTTTTTATACAGGTTATAATCATTGTAATAAAGCTCCGCATCAGGATCTGCATCATGGGCATATTCAAATGCTTTTTCAATGTAGTCATCTCCTATGATCTTTCTCCATTTCGAATCCCGTAAAGTACCATCTTCGTTAAGTGCCTCATTTACTACATCCCAACCTTTTACAGTACCTTTATAGCGACCCATTACGGTGTAAATGTGGTCCCGCAGTCGTTTAAGCAGCGCATCCCGCGTTAATGGATTGCCATTATCATCTTCAAACACCCATTTAGGGGTCTGCGAATGCCATAAAAGCGTATGCCCTATGATGAACATATTTAAATCCTTACCTGTATTTACATAGTCGTCAGCAGGGCCAAAGTTGTAGGTGTCTTTTAAAGGATGTATATTTTCCCACTTCATATCGTTCTCAGGGCTAATGCTATTAAACTGGGATTTAATAATTTGATACTCTGCATCATCTTTGCTCTGAGCCTGATTCCTGTTAAGCGCTACGCCTATATAAAATTTATCTTTAAATGCATCTTTAAGAGGCATTTCTCTTACATGCTGTGCGTTAGCACATCCGTTTACGAACAGCATTGCAGAGCCTAATAGTAAATTTGCTTTTATAAGTTTCATTTAAAATTTATTTGGCAGTAATTAGGGTTTTATAAGCTTGATGGTTCCATCTGTATTATGGGTCAGTTCTGTAACCTTAATATTGCGTAAATGAGTTTTACCTGACAACTCAGTGTCATGGTAAAATATGTACCATTTGTTTTTAAACTCAACTATAGAATGATGGGTGGTCCACCCCTCTACAGGATCCATAAAAGTTCCCGTATATGTAAATGGGCCCATAGGCTTATCGCCAACAGCATAAGCTAACAGGTGGGTATCTCCTGTAGAATAGGTAAAGTAATATTTGCCATTATATTTATGCATCCACGAACCTTCAAAAAAGCGTCTGTTATGGTCTCCGGCAAGAATTTGTTTGCCACTTTCATCTACAATTACCACGTCGTTTACAGCACCATCAAAATGCAGCATGTCTTTGCTCATTTTTACCACTTTACAAGAAAGTGCAGCCTTCGCATCATCCTGGCCATCTGTTTTAGACCCATTCTCGTCATATGTACCCTTAGCCCAACGTTGTAACTGGCCTCCCCATATACCGCCAAAATACATATATGATTGCCCATTATCATCGGTAAATACCGCAGGGTCTATACTATAACTTCCTGATATAGGCTCCTTTTCCGGTTTAAATGGGCCTGCCGGCGATTTACTTGTGGCAACACCTATACGAAATACATCTTTTTTATCCTTAACGGGAAAGTATAAATAGTACATGCCATTTTTAAACGCTGCATCGGGTGCCCAAAGCTGCCTGCCTGCCCATAGTATATCTTTCACATCGAGCGCAACACCATGGTCTGTAATTTTGCCGCCAATACTGTCCAGCGACAAAACGTGAAAATCTTTCATAGCAAAGTGATCGCCATTATCATTTTCCGGCGTGCCGGCATCAATGTCATGCGAAGGATAAATATATATTTTACCTTCAAACACATGAGCAGAAGGATCTGCTGTAAAAATATCCCGAACGAGAGGTTCAGCTAAGTACTTACGCGACTTTTTTGCATCAGTAGTTTTTTCTTCAGTTTTTTCAGTTTTTTTCTCTTCAGATTGTTTACAGGCCGTTAAGTTTGTAAGCATAGCTATGGCCGTGCACGTTATGGCGACCTTACTTACACTTGCATTATTTATTTTCATATTTGTACGATTTTGATTAGTGGGTCCTAAAGACAGACCTTTATAATTTTGTCATTATTTAAAATTCTACTAATAAGCATTAGCAATAATTTGCTCAAACAACTCCTGCCTGCCGCTTATTTGTTTAGGCTCGCCGTTGTGGCGTGTGTAAGCATTCAAGTCTTCCAGGGTAAGTCCGCCTTTTTCAAATTCAGCACCTTTGCCACCATCAAAAGAAGCATAGCGCTCTTTGCGAAGTTCTGTGTAGTTTGTGTTTTTAAGAATATGTTCAGCACTTATAAGCCCGCGTGCAAAAATATCCATGCCGCTTATGTGTGCTATAAATTTGTCTTCAAGGTCTGTAGAGTTCCTGCGCACCTTAGCATCAAAGTTAATACCGCCACCCTGTAGGCCACCACTCTGAAGGAATACAAGCATTGCCTGGGTAACTTCATAAATGTCTATAGGAAACTGGTCAGTATCCCATCCATTCTGGTAATCGCCACGGTTAGCATCAAGCGAGCCTAACATACCTGCATTAGCGGCAAGCTGCATTTCGTGCTCAAAAGTATGCCCGGCAAGGGTTGCATGGTTTACTTCAAGATTTAGTTTAAAATCGTTTTGCAGGCCGTATTTATTAAGGAAGCCAATACATGTGGCAGCATCAAAATCATACTGGTGCTTCATTGGTTCCATAGGCTTAGGCTCAATAAGGAACGTTCCTGTAAAACCTTGGCTTCTTGCATAGTCCCTGCAAATAGTAAGGAACTGTGCCAAATGGTCCTGCTCACGCTGAATATCGGTATTCAAAAGGCTCATGTAGCCTTCCCGGCCACCCCAGAAAACGTAGTTCTCACCACCCAGTGCAATTGTAGCATCTATGGCTATTTTAGCCTGTGCACCGGCATAAGCCACTACATCAAAGTTAGGGTTTGTAGAAGCGCCGTTCATGTACCTTGGGTTGCTAAAAAGGTTAGACGTTCCCCAAAGCAGTTTAATGCCTGTTTCCTTCTGCTTTTCTTTAGCATATTCTACCACAGCTTTAACACGCTGCTCGAACTCCTCTAATGTTGGCGCTTCGTCTACCAAATCCACATCATGAAAACAGTAATACGGTATGCCCAGTTTTTCCATAAACTCGAAACCTGCATCCATTTTATCCTTAGCACGTGCCACAGCATCCTCGTTAGTATCCCATGCATGGTTTTCTGTACCCGGGCCAAAGGGATCGCCACCGGTATTAACCAGTGTGTGCCAGTATGCCATTGCAAATTTAAAATGCTCTTTTAATGGTTTGCCCGCTACAACGCGGTTTTCGTCATACCATTTAAAAGCAAGTGGGTTATTACTCTCGCGGCCTTCAAATTTTATCTTGTCTACCGTTTTAAAGTAGGCTTGCTTAGTTGTACTCATGTTTTATATTTTCGATATTAATATGTTGTTTCCATTGCTGGTAAATTTCACCGTATTAGTTTGTTAAAATTGTAGGTGCCTGATGCCGAAAGAGGCAGTACACTTGCGGCAATGGCGAACCCCCTTTTAAAGATGGAAATGGCCTTGCCCCGGTTGGGCAAAGCAGGCCCCGTCGCATGGTGGAGGTACATCCAATTGGGTATAAAAGTACTTAGCAGTACTGCCTGCCTCAAAAAGATTGCAGATATAGCTATAGCTTATAGATGAACTCCCGAAATCTATCACAAATAATGCATCGTCTCCTCTTAATGAATAAAAAAACAAAAAAGACTTATAGTATTGCTGACTACAAGTATAGGTATAATTATCTTTCATAACAAAAAAATTTTAAGATTTAATTGTTATACATTTAAATCATTAGAAAATAGAACGAAAATGAACACTAAAATTATCACATACATTTTTTTTGGTTTAAGACGACGATTCGGAGTGTGAATAATTCTTATTGTAGTTATGAAATAACATTGCTCTCATAATCAATATTACATAGCCACAATTACAGCCCTTAATAAGTAGAACATTTGTAAAAAATTTTAATATATATGCGCATTATTTACCTTCTATTTGCTGTCCCTTTTTTTTATGTAAGTTGTAACAACAACACAAGTAATGAGCAAAATTATAAATACACCAACGACTTAATTAAAGAAACAAGTCCGTACCTTTTACAGCATGCACACAATCCTGTAAATTGGAAAGCATGGAACGAGGCGTCTCTGAGTCAAGCGAAAACCGAAAATAAACTTATCATTATTTCTATCGGGTATTCTGCCTGTCATTGGTGCCATGTTATGGAAACAGAGAGTTTCGAAAATGACTCGGTCGCTCAACTGATGAATGACAACTTTGTAAGTATAAAAGTAGACCGGGAGGAACGGCCGGATATCGATCAGATATATTTGAATGCAGTACAGTTGATGAATGGTAAAGGTGGATGGCCATTAAACTGTATTGCGCTCCCTGATGGTCGACCTATTTTTGGGGGTACCTACTTTACTAAAAAAGAATGGACAAAAGCACTAACCGAGTTGTCTAAGCTGTATAAAAATGACCCCGAAAAAGCTACCGCCTACGCTGACAAATTATTAAAAGGAATTCAGGATTCAGAACTAATTACAGTGAATAATGATAAAGCCAATTTTAAATATTCAGATGTTGATAATGCCGTGAAAACACTGCAAGAGCAATTAGATTATGATGAAGGAGGATTTACCGGTAATACGAAATTCCCAATGCCTGCTGCGCTACATTTTCTTTTACGCTACAGCTATCAAAATAATGATAAGCTGCTACAAAAATATGTAAAAACGACCCTAACAAAGATGGCTAATGGTGGAATTTATGACGCTATTGGCGGCGGTTTTTCGAGATATTCAACCGATGCAGGATGGCATATACCCCATTTTGAAAAAATGCTTTATGATAATGCACAGTTAGTAACCTTATATTCTGATGCATATCTTGCCACAAAAGACGAATTGTATAAAAAAACTGTAACCGAAACCCTGAGTTTTGTAGAGAAGGAACTTATGGCTACTAACGGTGCTTTTTATTCTTCTATAGATGCAGACAGCGAAAATAAAACAAGCAAAATCGAGGAAGGCGCTTATTATGTTTGGGGAAAGGAAGAACTAAAGTCTATTTTAAAATCTGAATATCCACTTTTCGAACGGTATTTTAATATCAATAAAACAGGTTTGTGGGAAAACCAAAAGTATGTATTGTATCGATCACAATCGGATAAAGAATTTTCAGTTCAAAATAATGTAAGCAGCACTGACTTAGATCTTAAAGTTAAAAGATGGAAACAGGCACTTTTAAAAACACGTAATTTAAGGCCACGGCCCCATTTAGATGATAAAGCCTTAACGTCATGGAATGCCCTTATGGTAAAGGGTTATGCAAGTGCCTATAAGGCCATAAGGGATAATCATTACAAAGAAATGGCTTTAAAGACCGCCAACTTTATTGCAGCCCATCAGATACAGAATGATGGCAGTTTAAACCATAGCTATAAGAATGGGAAAAGCAGTATTGTAGGCTTCTCTGAAGATTATGCTACCGTTATTGACGCATTCATATCGGTATACCAGATAACACTCGACGAAAAATGGCTCTATAAAGCAAAGCAGTTAACAGATTATGCAATTAAACATTATGGGGATAAAAAATCAAGCTTGTTTTATTTTACTTCAAACGGTGCCAACAACTTAATTACCCGCAAAATAGAAATTACAGATGATGTAATTCCAGGATCTAATTCGATTCTTGCCAATAATTTGTTCCTGTTAGGTCACTACTATGATGATGCTGTTTATGAAAAAACGGCCAAACAAATGCTCAATAATGTAAAATCAGATGTTTTACAATCGCCCTCAGTATATTATAATTGGCTAAATTTGATGCTAAGTTATGCCGGTTCTTATTTTGAAATAGCAATTTCAGGAAAAGATGCGCTTGCCAAAACCGCTGAAATGCAAAGTTATTATTTGCCCAATATATTTATCGCAGGAGCAACCGGGAATAGCAAACTTCCTATTTTAGAAAATCGTTTTACAGAAAATGAAACCTATATATATATATGTGTAGACAAAGCCTGTAAAAAGCCTGAAAAAAATGTTACTATAGCTGTTACTAAGATAAGGAACAATAGTCTTTAATCCGCTTACATCTGTGTATCCATTATCGATGTAAATAATACCAGCGTGTTTATGGGTTTGGTTCTATTAATCTGTTTGCAGATATCTCCCCGCTTGGTATTGGCCAAATGTAGTTACTGCTTGTAGGCAATACTAATGGTGCCGTTCCTATTGTTCCTTGTTTAGCAGGTAAGGTTTGTACTTTTCGTTGTAAATCCATCAGCCTTAAACCTTCGCCTAAAAATTCGATGTCTCTCTCTTTTTGTATAGTGGCAACAAGAGCTTCTTTCGTTTCAGTGTCGTTTAGAGGAAAATTATATCCAGGATCAGATCGATTTCTAACCGCTTTTAATAAGGAGGTTGCTGTTGCTAAATCGTTCATGTAAGCAGCCGCTTCGGCATAATTCAGCAATATCTCAGCATAACGAATTACAGGCACATAGTCTCTAAATGGCGCTGTAGAAACACTAAACTTTTTAAGCACTTTTTGATTAGCAGAGTTAGTGCCAATAAGGCCAGAACGGGCATCTGAATCTGAGTTTAATGCCGCATCGCTACTAATGCCGGAAGTAGTTAAAAATATGATAGGTTGTTTTAAATAATTATATGCGAGTGAGTATTGTGCCGACGGAGTTTCGGTGGTAGTATTCGCAAAAATAACAGAAAAAATTGCTTCGTTTCCTGTATAACTGCCACCGAAAATAGTGGTGAAAGAGGCTTCTAAGCCGTGTGTTGTTCCTTGTTCAGTATATTGAAAAGGTGGAGTTTGGGAAACGATTTTTTTAGACTCTAAAATTACTTTTTCATAATCATCCTGTACCAGTAAAACTCTTGTTTTTAATGCTATGGCGGTACTTTTTTTTGCTCGCGAAGTATTTAGCAATGGTGTTGTATAGCTTACCGGTAAATCAGCTTCGGCTTCATCCAAATCTTTTAAAATTTGCATATAAACCATTTCTACAGAGCTACGGGCGAGATCATTATTTCCGGAGGTTGTAACAGGCGTTAATCGCAATGGCAAGCCTAACGCATTTTTATCCTGATTATACGGTTTTGCATAAGTTTGTATAAGGCTAAAATAACATAGGGCACGTATGAACTTAGCTTCTGCAATGTAATTTTTAGCCAAGTCATCAGGAATTATTGTAGTACCGTCAATCTTGCTTATTAAAATATTACAGGCATTTATTGCTGTATAGCCAACTGACCAAACATTGTTTACAAAATCGTTTGTAGATGCCACATTTTGATTCCAAACCGCCGAACCGGTTGCTGCATTACCATCATTCTGCCCAAATTGATCTGCCCGCTGTTCATTAAAAATAATGAATCTCCCACCATAAAAGCTTTGATTTTGCAACTGCTTGTATAAATTGTTCGTTTGTGCTAAAATCTTTTCGGGAGAGCTATATGCTATAGATTCGGGAATGCTCGTTTCAGGTTCGGTATATAAAAAATCGTCGCTGCAGGAAGATGTAAACATCATAGTAATGCAACCTATTAAAATATATTTTTTCATATTACTTTGAATTAATCATTAAAATCCAACATTGAGGCCCACAGTGTACACCTGGGCATTGGGGGGTACATTTTGGTCCTTACCAGAATTTATAGAATTTCCATTGATAGAAACCTCAGGGTCAGAACCGCGGTATCTTGTAAATGTGTATATATTACTGCCTTGTAAGTAAACATAAAGTGAACTGAATGTGTTTTTTAAGAAGGGGACGATTAATGGCACGTCGTAGCCTATCGAAACATTTTTAAATTTGATGTACGAGCCATCTTCTACCTTCGAGGTGCTTGAAAAAGAAAATCCTGCCGAAACATTATCGCCATAATATAACTTCTGAATATCTGTCACCTGGCCGGGATGCGTCCACCTGTTTTTTATAAACTCGCCATTGTTAAAATAGCGTTGGTCTGAGTTTGTGGCGCGTGTGCCGTTGTACAACTTATTGCCTTGTGCAAACGTTAGATTTAAACCTAAAGTAAAACGTTTGTATTTGAAAGTGTTATTTAGTCCGCCAAATATTTTTGGTAAAGACGAACCTTGCACAACACCATCTTTATAATTGTCTATTGCAGGAGCAGCACTACCATCCAGATAAGTCCATTTAGGCGACCCAATATGGTTGTATTGCACCTCTCTGCCACTACTGTTGATAAAAACCATCTGACCATTTTCCGGATTGACTCCTTTTGTTGGCACCGCGAACACCGAACCAATAGAGTAACCTACCCGGGTCATGTTTTGCACACCAAAAACGCTTGGTACAAAAACATCGCTCACTAAAGATGTTACTCTATTTTTAAGGGTAGAAAGATTAAGATTTATATTCCAATTAAAATTATTCGCATTAACAACCAGTGCATTAATGCCTAACTCAACCCCCCTGTTATACATACCGCCCACGTTTTCATTAATGTAGTTATTGGGAATACCTGCAGATAGCGACTGCGGTGCTTTTAGTATAAGGTCTTTTATAGTATTGCTGAAGTAATCAAATTCAACCGAAATGCGGTTATTCAGCATCGTGAAGTTAAGGCCTAAATCAAGTTTAGAGCTTGTTTCCCATTTTAAGTTTGGATTGGCCGTTTGAACATAGCCTAAGGTGGGAGCACCTCCATAAGTAGAAGAATTATATGTTCCTATAGCTGGATAACTCCCAATTTCGCTATTGCCTACAACACCATAGCTTGCTCTCAATTTAAAATTATCTACAACGTTTCTTATCTTCGAGTTTTTAAAAAATGATTCTTCTGCAACGTTCCAGCTTACAGAACCTCCTCCAAAATTGCCATATTTATTTCCTTCGGATAATGCCGAGAGGCCGTCTATCCTGTAATTTATTGTAAAAAAGTATTTGTTCTTAAAGTTATAGTTGAGATTAGTAAAATAAGATAGCAAAGCATTTTCTGAGATTTCATTGCCAATAGGTGAAATATTGGCATAACTTCCCTGATAATGATTGTAGTAACTATCGGTAACATTACTTTGAGACGCTCCCCAGCTATTCACCGTTGTTTTTATCCGCTCATAGCCCGCCAACAGTGCAAAATGATGATCTTCTGCAAAAGAATTTTTATACATGACGGTGTTTGTCCAGTCGGTTCTCGACAAGTTTGCCGCAATGTTTGTCGCTACACCATTGTAAGACGCCCCGCCACCATGAAGCGGATTTAAAAATAGCTTATTTTCCAAATTAATGGTGTTCAGCCCATAACTTGTTCTAAACGTTACATTTTTAGAAATATCAACTTCAGCAAATATATTTCCTACTAACGTTTTACATAGAGATGTTGTTAAATCAAGTTCTTGTACCATCGCTAAGTTATAAGCATTAATGGTGCCTATAACCGCAGGGTTATTTGCGCCGTAACCTACGCTTATTCCGTTCTGTATGCTGTAAGATCCGTCAGCATTGTATACCGGTACATTTGGAGGTAAAACATATGTCATTCTTCCTAATGGCTCATTAGTAATGTACTCTGTATTGTAAGTAGAAGATGAAAGGGTATTGCCTGCCACTGCGCCTGTATTAGGCCCCACATTTTTAGCACTGCTGTAAGATGAATTTACTCCAACCCTCATAAAGCTATTCAGCTCATGGCTTATATTTAACCGCGTAATGTAATTCTGGAACGTATTATTTTTAATATAGCTGTTCTGGTTGCTATAGTCTGCCGAAAAATAATATTGTGTAGTGTCATTTGCTCCCGAAATATTGATGTTGTGATTGTTTGAAAAGCCGGGCTCGTAAGCCACATCATACCAATTTGTATCTACAATGCTGCCGTCCTGATTCCTCGACAGGAAAAACCCTTCCGGCTTACCGGCATTTACCAGGGCCTCATTTTTTATCATGGTGTAATCTTCCGCATTCAATAATTTTGGCAAATTATAAGGTGTACTGCGGCTAAACCAGGTGTTGTAGTTAAATTTTGTCTTGCCTTTTTTACCTTTCTTAGTTGTAATTACCATAACGCCGTTAGCTGCCCTGGACCCATATATAGCTGCCGCCGAAGCGTCTTTTAAAACGTCTATGGTCTCAATGTCGTTTGGGTTAATAGCAGATAGCGGATTATTGCCAACAAAGCCACCTAATGAACCGGTAAAAACAGCCATGCCATCTACCACTATCAAAGGGAAAAGGCCCGATGTAATGGTATTTAAACCTCTAATTCTAATAACAGGCGTATTATTTAACACACTCGTAGACTGTATAACATCAACTCCTGTGGCCTGGCCTCCCAGTAACTGGTCAAAACTCGTGGCGGGGCGATTTTGCAATTGCATGGCTGTAACCGTGGCAACCGAGCCGGAAAAATCAGATTTTTTTTGAGTCGAATAGCCACTCGAAATTAAAACTTCGTCTAATTGGCTAACGGCATCCTGCAGTACTATTTTTACATCTTTATTAGATTTAATAACAAAATTTTGAGTCACATAGCCCATCATCATTATTCTTATAGTGATGGGGAATTGCGCCGCGGTAGTTATAGAAAATTGCCCGTTTTCATCTGTTATAACCGTTTCATTTGTGCCGCCTACCTGAATAGTTGAAGCGACAACAGCGTCGTTGTTAGTATCTTTAACCTGCCCTCTAATAGTATTTGTTTGTGCAATGGCAGAAAGCGACAGTAGCAGAAAAAGCAGCGTTGCAAGCCATCTTGCGTAAGCGGATGTTGCTAAATGAAAAAAGTATTTTTGTTTCATTAATTATAATTATATCATGACTTAATCCGGGTAAATAGTATGTTACCCACTATAGCAAATGCGCTCAGGAAGCTCTGTGTAAATGTATCCGGTAAACTACTATTTGTTAATTAATTTTGATAGTCTGCAGCAACGAATTATTTTTTGTGACCAAAAGATATGTTTTGTCCTTCACTTTAATTTTTTCCATGTTTTTAACATCACCGGGAGTAAAAAATCCGCTGTTAACTGCCGGCACCGCCTTAAACTTACCCTTACCATTTCCTTTTAATAACAAGCCATGGCCCGCATCATTTCGGGGGGTTTCAACTTCAGAATTATACATATTCCCGGTTATTAGCGCATCGGGGTAACCATCCTTATCGTAATCATCTACCATTATTTTATTAATGCAGGTAAGCTGTGCCTCTACAGGCAGTTCATGGATAACGAATTTGCCGTTTTTGTTTTCTAAATAAATACTGGCAAAGGATTTTACCTTGTAGTGCAAAGCTTCCTTTAAAGACTTTTCTGTGTAAACATCTACAAGAGTAGCTTCGGAAAAGCTTTCGTAATTTTTAAACTTTTTCTTGATATTGGGTATCTGCTGAGAAGAGCAACCGCGGCCACGTACGGGATATTGCTTGCCATCATTATAATAACTCAGCACAATATCCTTGTGTTTGTCATTATCAAAATCTTTTACAAAAATATCAAAGGTTTCATTTGGGGTAGCCTTGTATTTATAGTTAAGGCCGTTGTTGCCCACAATATAATCCATGTCGCCATCCTTATCAAAATCTCCCTGTTCTATGCTCCACCACCAGCCGGTGGTATCATTAGTAAGTCCCAGGTTTTTTGTAACTTCTTTAAAGCCCGATATTGTATTTTGAAAAACCCTTATAGGCATCCACTCACCTACTATAATAATATCCTGTAATTTATCATTATTAAAATCTGTAATTACAGCGTTTGTAGCCATGCCTAAATTAACAAATTCCTTAGGTGCATTTTTAGAAACTTCAAATCGCGGTTGGTTTGTGGTGCTAACATTATGCAGCAAATAAGTAGTTGCAGGAGATGGATATTGCCCTGGTACCTGCCTGCCTAAAACTAAAATATCCTTTTTACCATCCTTATCGTAATCAATAGGGTATACCTTCGATCCGCTTGATAGCATTCCAGGCAACGCTCCCTCCTGCGCTTTGGTAAAACTGCCATTTCCATTATTAATGTATAACCTGTCCTGGAGTTTAGGGTCGTTAATTAGAAATTCGTAACCTCCACTCACTACATACAAGTCATTGTCACCATCATTATCGGCATCAAAAATCAATGCGCCTGTATCTTCACTTGCTTTATCCTGCTCTAATGCAGGAATATTTTTTTCTGAAAAACCATTCTTAGTCTGAAAAAATACTTTTCCGGAATAGCTCGCAGATCCACCAATGAAATAGTCTTCTAAGCCATCCTTATTTAAATCGCCCACCGCTATAGTCGGGCCAAAAGATGACATTTTATGAGGCAACAGCACCTGATCTTTAAAGTCGTCGTATTTATTTTCTTCATGTTTAAAAACAGGGAATATTTTGTTCTCATTTGTAAACAAAGTTGCCTTTGTTAATGGTATCGCAAGCGGCTTTTCCTTAGCGTCCTGCTCCTTAAAGATCAGCGTCTGGTTTGCTTTTACATTAAACATCGTTTGAACCTTGCCATTAGTCCACACTACTTTTACCTCATCAATACTTTTATATTTACCCAGACCAAAATGCAGTTCCGGAGCTACAGATGACTGGTAACCCCTTGTTAAAGTAAGCTCCTGCATCTGGTTTATGTCCCTTGTTTTCACATAAACACGGTTGCCTAACCCATAGGTGTTTTTAGAATTCCCTTTAAATTTTACAGTAAAGTAATTATTAATTTTAGAACCTCTATTTTTAAATACAGATGCATAATCATCTATATTATTTACTACCAGGTCGAGATCGCCATCGTTATCCAAATCGGCATAAGCAACGCCATTCGAAAACCCCTTATACTCAATTCCCCATTTTTTATTTACCTGCTCAAAATTTAAGTTGCCTTTATTTTGAAACATAAAATTATCAATTTTTTCAGATGGGATTTCCTGAGACTTTTTTAGCAGGTCCTGCGGCTGTAATTTTTGTGATTCCAGATTATGGAAAAAGTCATTATTGTTGATCTCTTTTCTGGTACCGTTAGTAACAAACAAATCTTTATTTCCATCATTGTCAAAATCTGCAAACAGCGGTCCCCAGCTCCAGTCTGTAGATGACGTTCCTGTTATACGCGATATGTTGCCAAAATGCGGGATTCCATCCTGGTAAACCCCGGTATTTAGTTGCATGCAGTTGTGCATGTACTGATAATTAAAGCCGGCGTCTGCAATATCCCAAAATAGTTGCGGATTCATGCTCGACATGTTCGCTTTCTTACGGCGATTATCTTTGGCATCCATATCTACCTGAAAAATATCTAAATTTCCATCATTATTAAAGTCTGAAATATCTACGCCCATACCATAAAACGAATTATGAGCTGTAGCCTCTTTAACCACTTCTTTAAATGTACCGTCATGGTTATTGATATACATAAAATCTGGCGCGTTAAAGTCGTTAGAGACATACAAATCCGGCCATGTATCATTATTTAAATCAGCGGTTGTTGCACCTAATGATAGCCCATAAGCTTTAAGCCCGGCCTCTTGAGTAACGTTAGCAAAATGGCCACCGTCGTTTCTATACAAATGTCCTGATTCATTATCTTTAACATGGCGCATCATCTGTACATAATCACTCGTAGGAGAATTAAATCTGGTGGGCGGATAGTTGGCTACAAATAAATCCAGGTCGCCATCTTTGTCATAATCAAAAAATGTTCCCTGTATGCTGTTCCCTATATCATCAATACCGTATTCTTTGGCTTCCTCCGTAAAAGTTCCATTACCGTTATTAATATATAATTCATTGTTTTTTGGGCCAAATTTGCCTCCCACACTGCAATAAATATCAAGATAACCATCTGCATTTACATCGGCCATTGTAACTCCGGTATACCAGCGTGAATCGCCAGCAATGCCTGCCTTTTTAGTAATATCCTCAAACTTTAAATTTCCTTTATTAAGGTACAACTTATTAGATACCTGGTTACCGGTAAAGAAAATATCGATTAGCCCATCATTGTTAATGTCTCCCGTCGCAACTCCCCCGCCCATATAAATATAATTATATGTAAAGTAGTTGAGAGAATCATTTTCTGTAAGGTTATTGCTAAAATCTATTCCGGTATCGGTATGATGTAAAGTCGTGAATATCTTCTCGTCAGATTCTTTTGTAGAACATCCAATAAGCACGAGCGAGCTAATAAATAACATCAAAATTTTTATAACTTTCATACAGTCTTTAGTAGTATTAAATGCCATGATTTAGTTTACGATTATTATAACATCTCATTTTTGTGATAGTAAACAGTAGCAGCTCAAGCTATATACAAATGGCAGATTTTGCCTCAGTAATTGGAAATGGTGTTTTTTTAGTAATTACTTTAGAGAAATTTATAGTGCCCTCTGTAATTTTGATACACTGATTTGTCCTGATATTTTTAAACACCTGTCGTTTCTGGTCTTTAGGCCATATTATTTCTATTTCGTCAATCACTGCTGCCTGTCCTGTGCCAATTTCCATTCGTAATGCCGACGCCCCAAAGCTTCCTCCGGAATTTACAACCCGATATACAGACCGTGAAATACCGTTTTCCTTAAACGTGATTTTTACTTTTGTCCCAATTGCAGAGTGGTTACTGCCTGTACCCTCTAACAATAATTTTATCCAGTGATTATTATTTTGCCCGGGATTTAAATACAGGGAGTTACTAAAGGCATCTCCTGCAAAGGCACCTCCCATTTCTATAAAAATATCTGCATCGCCATCATTATCTAAATCATTAATTGCTACTCCATGACCTTTTTGCAAATTACCAACATGGCCTGAAACAGTTACATCGGCAAATTGCCCATTACCCATATTCCTAAACAATTTGTTTGGGGTTAACGACCTGTAATCAGGATTTCCCGTACCCAGATACATATCTAAAAAACCGTCATTATCTATATCGCCAAAATTAGCACCCATAGAAAATATGCTCTTGTTTAAACCTGCTGTTAAAGATGCGTCAGAGAATGTACCGTCATGATTGTTGTGGTACAAATACATTTTACTGCAATTATTAGTAATGCCTAAATATTGCATAGCTGTATTGCCGGCAATAGAGCCGTCAAGCTGATATCCGGAAACAAAAATATCCTGCCAGCCATCATTATCATAATCCCAAAACCATGTAGGGAATGTAAATGCATTTATTGTTGCTAATCCAGCCTCATTAGTAACATCTTTAAATTGTGGTATGCCCTTTTTCAGTCCTGTATTGTTAAGTAATATTTTCCTGTTATTCATTCCTGAAAGGAAAACATCTACATCGCCATCATTATCATAGTCAGCAGCTGTTACACCTTTTATGTAGCTTACAATATTGCACCCGGCAGCTTTTGCAACATTTGTAAATGTCCCATCCTGATTATTTAGATATAATTCGCAGGGATATGATTCATTCGCCGATGACTCGTTGCCAATAAATAAGTCTAAAAATCCGTCATTGTTAAAATCATTCCAGTTACCTGCCTGTGTAGGAAACTCAGAGTACAATCCGCTTTTTATAGTTACATCGGTAAAACTGCCATCGCCATTATTTTGCAGTAATGAGTTTGGCTGCCTGCCATACTTGTGCATCCATGCGCCCCTAAATACAAAAACGTCTACATTACCATCGTTGTTATAATCAGCCTGTATCATGTTTAGTCCACCTTTAAACCGGCCTATCTCAGAAATCTCAGAGCAATCGGTATAGCCCCCTTTTTTATTGTTTTTGTAATAATGCATAGTTCCGTTCAGGCTCCATTCGGACGTTATGATATCTAAATAATTATCATTATTAAAGTCATCAACAATTACCCCACCAGACATGTTTTTGCTCTGGATGCCTACATTTGCAGCTACGTCTGTAAAAGGATTTATACGATACCCTGAATTGTCTTTATCTAATCCCGGTATTACTAATTCATGGGGTACCCCGGCAGGATAAGTGCCCAGAGTCATATATGCTATATTAAGCAGCCACCTTGACTCATAATCTCGCGGGTTGATGTTTAATAGTTTTTTATAGATATCGATAGCACTGAGCGAACCTTGCTGTATTACGTGGATTCCCTTTTTACTAATAGGTATTATACATGATTGCGAATTATGGTAGTTAACACAATTTTGCTTTTCGCCTAACCTCATATAGGCCATTGCCAATAACCTTAGCGATTGAGGGTCATCTTTACCGTCTAAACTTTTAATTTTATTTATGGCACTTTCTATAATTTTTACAGCCTCTGCTTCTCTTCCAATCTCTAATAACGCATTCCCTTTATTTATTTCATTAGACGATTTATAAAAACCTTCGTCAGAATATCTAATTATCGAGTCATAATAAGCTACTTTAGTTTCTGTAGCAAACGGGTTATCTTTAATGTTATACATAACTTTACGTGCTTCTAAAATCCTTACCATCTTGTCGTTTGGATTATTACACGAATGCAGTAAATAAAATACCGTAAGCAGCAGTACAGCCTTTTTAAATTTCATGATTAAAGCATTTTGGGGTTTACCACTCTTTTATGTGTACCGCAAGACAGAATAAGCTATTTATCAGGTAATTAAAAGTAATAAACAGCGCATGAAAATGCGCTGTTTAAAACAAAACTAACCCTAACATTTTAAGCTTACCCTAAAAGCTTAAAACAATATAACTAACTCTAACTAACACTATTTTTAGTAACCGGGATTATTGTTACCCGGAGTAATATTAGGATTAGACGAAGTTTCCCTGTCAGGTATTGGCCACAATTCGCTTTTACCCACCTGGAAGCCCGTACCTGCTAATTCTGTACTGGCAAGACCCCATCTGATAATATCGTCAAAACGAAGCTGCTCACCTGCGAACTCAACTTTACGTTCATGAACAATTGCCGCAAAAACCTCTGCTGCATTTGGGTTAATGCTGGTTGTTAAACCTGCCCTTTCCCTAACCTGCCTAATATATTCAATCGCAGCTGCCTGAGATCCGCCAGATCTTTTGTTTTCACATTCTGCTTTCATTAGCAACACGTCTGCATAACGCATAACTTTAAAGTTGATGCTCGATTGCGTAGCTTCGTCAACCTGCTTATAATAATTCTGATATTTTTTCCATCCGCCCCTTCGGTTACCGGCAGCTGTGGCAAAATTAGCTGCAGTCATCGTTGCAGTACCACCCGGTAGATAGGTAGAACCCGGTACGTAAAAAGTATCACCAAAACGGGCATCGCCAGTCTCATACTCATCAAGTATATCATCTGAAGGGTAAACGTTAAACCAGTTAAGATTACCATATTCCTGACCTCTAAGGGTAGACTCTGCAAAACCGGTACCCTGGCTGTCGCCACTTGCATCCCACATGTTCCCTGTTCCCAGGTCGGCATTAAATTCAACTTCAAAAATTGATTCTACGCCATGCTCGGTTTCTTCCATAAAGTTGTTATAAAAATTACCCGAAGCCTCTAAACTGAAACCGGTAACCTGATCGAGAGCAGCTAAAGCCTCGTCATATTTTTGCTGGTATAACAGTACTTTACCCAAATGAGCATAAGCAGCCTCTTTAGTTGCCCTGCCCGTCTGATGACCTGGATCATTTTTAGAGAAAAGATTATTTGCAGCAAATGTAAAATCCTCTTCAATAAGGGCATATACATCTGCCTTAGGGCTTCTTCCGGCACCTACTATAGTTCCTGTGCTGTATATTGGGAGGTCGCCAAAACGTTTTACCAATAAGAAATAATAATAAGCCCTCATGAAATGGGCTTGGGCTATATAATTATTCTTCCTTTCGGTTGATAATACAGACTCTGGTAAAGCATTAATTTTTTCGGTATTATCCAATACAAAGTTAGACCTTGATATTCCTATAAAACATGACTCCCAATAATATTGAATAATATCACTGCCCGAATTAAAGGAGAAATTCTGAAAGGGCTGTTTGTTACCTTCTAATTGAGGATTTCCTTTTGCATCCTGTCCCATAAGATCGAGGGCAAAGAAAATATTTCTTGAGTAAAGACCCCTTGTTTGTAGCAATGCATAAGTTGCGTTTACCGACGATTCTACCTGATTTGCGGTTGTAAAAAACGTTTCAGGCGATAAGGTATTTGGATTTGTTAATTCGAGATCGGAGGAGTCGCAGGCATCTATTACTAAGATTCCTGACACTACCGCGAGTATATATATTATTTTCTTCATCTTATTATTTTATTAAAATGTAACATTAAGTCCAAAAAGCAATGATTTTGGCTGCGGGTATCTGCCTATATCAATACCGGCTGAATTTGCACCACCATCAACGGGGGCAATTTCAGGGTCGAGGCCGCTATAATCAGTAATAGTAACAAGGTTTTGCCCGCTTACATAAAATCGTATACTGGAAAAATATCTTTTAAACATATCTCCGGATAATGTATAACCTATGGTTACATTTTTTAAACGTGCATAAGAACCATCCTCAATATAACGATCACTTGCATAAGACCAGTTTCCGGTAGCACCAAGCGCGCGCGGTAAAGTAGCAGACGGGTTAGTAACTACCCCATTTACAACGTTAGCCCTGCCTAAAACGCCTGTACCTGCATTAAACAAACGGTTCATACCCTCAAGGTCGAATTTGTTAACATTGTAAACATCGACACCCTGAACTCCAGATATAAAGCAATTAAAGTCAAAGTTTTTATATGCTGCGTTAAGGTTTATTCCATACGTAAAATCAGGATATTGATTACCAATTTTTGTTTTGTCGAGAGTGCTTATTATTCCGTCGCCATTACGGTCTACAAATCTTATGTCACCAGCCTGTACAGTAGTTTGCACTGTTCCCAGGTCAGCTTCAACCTCTGCCTGGTTTTGGTAAATTCCGTTAGTTTCATAACCGTAAAAGAAGAACATCGGCTGACCTACCTCAAGCCTTGAGAAGCTTTCTAAACCGGCTCTGCCAGTAGGGCCGCCCACTACACTTGGCACTCCGGGAGCTAATCTTGTTACTTTGTTTTTACTCTTGCCTATATTTGCTGTGGCAGACCATGTAAAATCGCCTTCATTATCATTATAGCCTAAGGTTATTTCAAATCCTTTCGTTTCTGCATTGGCAACGTTTTGAATTTGAGTTCCTCCGCCCGCAGAACCCACAGAGGCAGGTAACGGAACAGCAAACAGGATGTCGTTAGCTTTAGTATTATAAACTTCGACCGCCGCTGTAAATTTATCGTCTAACAAACCTAAGTCCAGACCAAAGTTTGTATCCTTTTTCTCTTCCCACTTTAAGTCAGGATTAGATGCGCGACCCAATGAAACTCCAGGCCCGTTTAATGCGACAAACGGATAATTATAATCTATATTTAATGTACCACTGTATTGGTAATTGTCTATCCTGTCATTTCCGGTGGTTCCTGTACTTGCTCTTAGCTTTAAGGTACTAAAAACAGAATTTTCCATAAAGCGTTCTTTAGCTATATTATAACCTGCCGCAAGCGAATAAAAATTACCCCAACGGTTATTAGCACCAAACCTCGATGAAGCATCTCTACGGCCTGAAACTGCAAAAAGATACTTATCTTCATAATCATAATTAATACGAGCAATATAGCCAAGATTTGCTTCTTCAAAATTATTAGAGCTCAGGTTAGGCTGATTATTTATTAGCTGATCTATTTCGTCTGAAATTTCGTAACGGCTCCCTGCAATTACAGCTTGACCTTTGCTCTCTATTTTGGTTATAACCCCTAACACTTCGATATTATGTTTAGACGCAATAGTTGTTTTGTAGTTTAAGCTATTATCATAGACGATTGTTTGACCCTGCGAATTTGTTTCGGCTGTTGTAGAATATGCCTGTACGTGTACACCAGTATTAAAACTGGGAACAAAGGTGTGGTCTTTAGTTTTGTAGTAATCTAAAGATACCTGCGACCTATATTTTAGGCCTTTAACAATTTCTAATTCTGCAAAGATGTTTCCTATTACAGATAGCGTGTTGATTCTCTGGTAACCCAAGTTTGCTACGCGTAAAGGATTTTCGGCATCATTACTATCTGCAGAACGAGGCCCTTCATACCCACTTATGTTATTGCCATTGTATATGGGTAAATATGGCGCACTTTTAATAGCATGCTCTAAAAGGGTACGTCCACCGGCAGAACGTTCCGGAGCAGTATTGTTAAAAGAAAGCCCCATAGTGCTGCCTATTCTTAGCTTACCAATATCTTGTGTATTAGCAGACCTGAAAGAGTAGCGTTCAAATTCGGTTTGAATAAGAGAACCTTCCTGCTTTAAGTACTCTGCAGAATAACGGCTTGTAGAAGTATCAGTCCCGCTCGAGTAAGCTAAGTTATAGTCCTTCATTAAACCTGTTCTAAAGATCTGGTCCTGCCAGTCAGTGTTTATGTTACCAAATTCTGCAGCTCTTCCTGCTACATCACTCCCGTAAGCTTCGCGGGCATACTGAATATATTGTTGCGTATTTAAAACATCATATCGTTTTGTAACTCTTTGAGAACCTAAGTAGGTGTTAAAAGTTAACTGGCCCGGACCATTTTTACCTTTTTTAGTAGTTACTACAATTACGCCGTTAAAAGCTTTAGATCCATACAACGCAGTAGTTGAAGCATCTTTCAGCACCGATATGCTCTCGATATCATTAGGGCTTAAGCCCGATAGATTACCTGTTAGTACACCATCTACTACATATAGCGGCGAGCTGTTATTCATGGTAGCCAAACCCCTGATCTTTACCGTTGGATTGGTTCCGGGAGCACCATTAACAACGTTAACACCTGCAGCCCTGCCCTGTAATGCAGATTCTGCATTGGTAATCGGAACCGATGCTATTTCCTTTGCACTTACTGTAGAGATAGCTCCGGTAACTTTGCTTCTTTTTTGCGAACCGTAAGCCACGATAACAACAGCTTCTAAATCCTTAGCTGACTCTGCTAACTTCACATTAATCACTGTTTGTGTACCAACTGCAATCGTTTGCGTAGTTGAGCCAATAAAAGAAAAAGTTAAGCTATCAGTAGCATTTACTCCTCCTATCGAGTATTTTCCATCAATGTCTGTAGAGGCGCTGTTCGCGGTGCCTGCTATGTTTACACTCGCTCCCGGCAATGGCGATCCGGCAGAGTCTGTAACTAAACCCTGTACGGTTTTTACCTGCGCCATTACGCTGTGGGTGCTAATCATTAACAATGCGATTAACGCAAATTTTAATTTTAACATCATATAATTTATTGTTTTTTTGTTAGATAATTTTAGGTAGTAAATGTTGCTGTACTATGTTATTTGTAAAACTTTCTCATATAAACATTCTGGTTTTAAAAAAATTAAAGATTCCTGTTACTCTTAGTTGCCACATCGGCTTATTTTAACATATAGCATTGCTTAACCTTTATTTGAATAAAGACAGCCGTGCATACGTTCCTGTTTCAATTCATACTTAATTGGTTTTTCGTTAATACTTATCTCTATAATTTATAATACATACTCACCACACAATAACTTTAGCAATCTGCGACAGCAGACTATGAGGTCGTTATATTACTTTCAAAAATATCCTGTTCTTATATTTTAGCTACTGAATTAGAGCTCCCTTGCATTTAATACCTAACTCGAATGCTAATGGCAAATAAGCGCTTATATGTTATAGTTTACATGACTATATAAAAACAAATAAAAAATTCGCAGCAGAGCAGTAAAACGTAACTACATCGTATTCGTAAATTTTCAAAAAAAAGCAAACCCAAAAAACATGCACCACATCGTATCTGACCGAGATAAACTCACGATCCTTGTAGTCAAGATGACAATATTACTTATTATTTTTGACTTAACAAATATTTTAGATAAAAAAAATACAATATTTAAAAATTACCCAAAATAATAGAGAAAGTATAAATAACTATAGAATACAAATTTTGGAGATAATTGGATATACCGGATTTTCGAACAGCTAAAATTTTAAATATATTCCGAAATTGAAGAATTACACTATATCTGTCGACCACACCGGCTATTTTGAAGATAAGACCAATCTCGATGAATTGTGTTCAATTAAAACAAAATGTAACTATTAAAAATAATAAATTTAAACACATGATAATCAACAAATTACATAAATATTCGGTTTTTATGGATGCAAAAGCGTTAAAAGAAAATTTACGGAACAACCTTCTTATAGTCAGGTTTACTATTTTTTTCGGTGCTAACTGCTACTGCGAAATATTGTGCGATATACTAACTTGTAAAATGCATTTAAAGAAAAGACGATAAGTGAGAAAAAGCCTTTGCCGATCAGGTCAGTACACGATTAATAGGATGTATAGTTAAAATTTAGTGAAAATTTCAAAACAAATATTATTATTTAAGCCTATTTATTGAATAATGTGTAAATATCATATCACTTCAATTTTAGGGATTAGACGACTATATCAAGAAAAAATTTAATATTTTTTCAATAAACGCTTGGTCGTTAAAAATATATCCGCTATTCTTGTAGTCAAAATTACTATTAGTGAAAACGTTGTAGATTTCGGTATCAAATGTCAAATGTCATTCTTAAAAGGACACATCTCCACAAATCCATTCAACGTTAGTAGAACCAACTATAATTAAATTACAATATGTACATGTCAAGAAAAAGCTTAACAGTAGCTAAAACATTAGCCTTGTCTATAGGTAGCCTGCTATGGGTATCTGTTGCCGCAGCCCAGGGGAATAAGAAATTAAATAATCAACAATCAATGATATTTAAGCAATTTACTTACAAAGGTAATGACCAGGTGTATAAAGATAACCCATTGAAGCCAGATGAGTTCTATACCCCTATTTTGCAGGGCTGTTATCCGGATCCAAGCATTACACACAAAGGGAAAGATTATTACCTGGTAAATTCTTCGTTTGCAATGACTCCCGGGGTACCTATATTCCACTCTACCGATATGGTTAACTGGAAACAAATTGGCCATGTACTGGATAAGCCATCGCAATTAAAAGTCGAAGAGTCCGGAATATCGCAAGGAATTTATGCACCGGATATCAAATACAATCCATACAACGATACATTCTACATGATTACCACACAGTTTGCAGGGGGTATGGGCAATATGGTTGTAAAAACTAAAGACCCTGCGAAGGGATGGAGCGATGCCGTAAAACTACAGTTTGACGGGATAGACCCATCATTGTTTTTTGATGATAACGGCAAGGCATACGTTGTACATAACGATGCTCCGCCCGCCGGAAAAGAGCTATACAAAGGTCATAGGGTAATAAAGATATGGGAGTATGACTTAGCAACAGATAAGATAATCCCAGGATCTGATAAGATTATAGTAGATGGCGGCACAGATATATCACAAAAGCCTATATGGATTGAAGGGCCTCATATATATAAAAAAAACGGAAAGTATTATCTTATGTGTGCCGAAGGAGGTACCGGAGGATGGCACAGCGAGGTAATATTTAAAAGCGATAGCCCTACCGGGCCATTTACACCCGCTAAAAACAACCCCATACTTACACAACGTTATTTTGACCCGGAGAGAAGTGGCAAAGTAGACTGGGCCGGGCATGCTGATCTTGTTGAAGGACCGGGCGGCAAATACTATGCAGTTTTTCTTGCTATACGACCTAACGAGAAGGGCCAGGTTAACTCAGGTCGTGAAACGTTCATTCTGCCTGTAGACTGGAGTGGCGAATTTCCTGTATTCGAGAATGGGCTTGTACCTCTTAAATCAAAACTAAAAATGCCTGCCGGCGTTACAAATCTTACGGGAAAAGACGGATTTTTTCCTAATGGTAATTTTACCTTTAAAGACGAGTTTAAATCAGGTAAGCTTGATATGAGATGGATAGGCATTAGAGGCTGGAGAGAAAAATTTGCGACACAAACAAAAGAGGGATTAAAAATAACCCCCTTTGCCACAAATATAAAAGCCAAAACTCCTACCGCTACATTGTTTTACAGGCAGCAGCACGCTTCATTTGAAGCAAATACCACGCTAAAGTTTAACCCCGGATCAGAAAAAGAACTTGCGGGGATTACATGCTATCAAAGTGAAGCGTTTAATTTTGTTTTTGGTATAACCAAAAAAGGTAAAGAGTACTATCTGGTTCTTGAACGAACAGAAAAAGGGATTTCAAAGCTCATCGAAAGCAAAAAGATAAACTTACCCTCTGAAATTAACCTACAGGTTATTGCTGAAGGAAATGACTACAGATTTAACTATGCAATTAACGGAGCCAATTATGAAAACATTGGTGGCACGGTACCCGGAGATATACTATCTACAGATGTAGCCGGAGGCTTTACGGGCAGTCTTATTGGGCTGTATACAACGTCTGGTAATGATATACAGCCTTAACGACAACATATGAAAGCGTTATACACTATAATGGGCGCCATTGTAATGTTTTCCTGTTTAAACGCTTTTGCGCAGGAAAACATTATGGCCCATAATCCTATCGTTTTTGCCGATGTGCCGGATCTTTCTATTATTAGGGTGGGCAGCACCTACTACATGAGCAGCACTACAATGCACATGAGCCCTGGCGTACCGATAATGAAATCTGACGATCTTGTAAACTGGAAAATCGTTAGTTATGCTTATGACAGGCTTACAGACAATGATGCCATGAACTTAGATAATGGCAAAAACACTTATGGAAGAGGTTCCTGGGCGAGCAGCCTGCGTTTTCATAATGGTACATATTATGTCTCTACTTTTGCTGCGACAAGTGGCAGGACACATATATATTACACAAAAGATATTGAAAATGGCCCTTGGAAAACTATTGATTTTGAACCGGCACTTCACGATCATTCGCTCTTTTTTGATGACGATGGCAAAATCTATATGCTTTATGGTACAGGTTCAATAAGCCTTGTAGAATTAAAACCAGACTTAAGTGGCATAATTTCGGGTACTGAAAAAGTAATTATAGAAAATGCAAGTGCACCGGCAGGAAATAATATTATGCTAAAGGCAGAAGGCTCTCAACTTTTTAAGATAAAGGGAAAATACTATTTATTTAATATAACCTGGCCTAACGGCGGAATGCGTACAGTTGTACTACACAGGTCAGATAAAATAAGAGGCCCATATGAGGGCAGGCTTGGCCTGCAGGATATTGGCGTAGCACAGGGGGGCCTAATTGATACCCCCGATGGTAAGTGGTTTTCGTATCTTTTTAGGGATTATGGAGCCGTAGGCCGCATTCCCTACCTGGTTCCTGTAGAATGGAAAGACAGCTGGCCCGTCCTGGGAGCAAATGGTAAAGTGCCCGAATTTCTGGACCTGCCTAAAAATAAACCGCTCATTCACGGCATTGTTGACTCTGACGATTTTGTCAGAAAAAAAGGACAACCGGAACTTCCTTTGGTATGGCAGTGGAACCATAATCCTGATAACGAATTGTGGTCGCTTAAAAAACGCCCGGGCTATATGCGCCTTACGGCAGGACGTGTGGAAACTGATTTTTTAAATGCTAAAAATACTCTCACCCAACGCACAATAGGTCCGCAATGTGCTGGCTATACCTCTATAAATATATCGGGCATGAAAGATGGCGATTATGCAGGCCTTTGCCTGTTACAAAAAAATTATGGCCAGATTGGGGTAAAAATTGAGGGTAAAAATGCCTTAATTATAATGATAAATGCCGGTACAGGTAAACCCGTAGAAGCTGCCCGCATTCCGGTTACAGAAAATGTTATCCATTTTAAAATCGAATGTGATTTTAAGGATAAGAACGACCTTGCCGATTTCTTCTACAGTACAGATGGAAAACACTGGAATAAAACAGGCACTTCACTTAAAATGACCTATACCTTGCCCCACTTTATGGGCTACCGCTTTGGCCTGTTTAATTATGCAACAAAAACAACGGGTGGCTATGCCGATTTTGACTACTACAGGATTGATGATAAAATTTTAAAGAATTAACACATGAAAATCAATACTAGCGTAGTAACCCGTACACTATCAGGCCTGGCGTTTTCATTGACGTTAAGTGTCGCTGCCCAAAACCCTATAATTAAAGATCAGTTTACGGCCGATCCTTCAGCAAGGGTTTTTAATAACAGGCTATATCTGTTTCCATCTCATGATATTCACCCATCGACCAACAAGAATCACGAAAACTGGTTCTCTATGGAAGATTACCACGTATTTTCATCGGATAATCTTACTGACTGGACAGATCATGGAGTAATCGTTACACAAAATAAAGTACCCTGGATAAAGACGAACAGCTATAGCATGTGGGCTCCGGATTGTATTGAGCGCAACGGAAAATACTATTTTTATTTTCCTTCAACTCCTAAAGATACTACTATAGCAAAGGGCTTTACTATTGGTGTCGCAATAGCAGACAAACCTGAAGGGCCTTATAAAGTGGAGCCGCAGCCCATAAAAAATGTAAAAGGCATAGATCCAAATGTGTTTATAGATAAAGACGGACAGGCTTACCTATACTGGTCCCAGGGTAATATCTACGGTGCAAAGCTTAAAGAAAACATGACAGAACTTGCATCTGATCCTGTAACGCTTAAAAATCTTCCTGAAAAAGGTTTAAAAGAGGGACCATATGTTTTTGAGAGAAATGGTATATACTACCTTACCTATCCCCATGTAGAAAATAAAACCGAGCGGCTGGAGTATGCCACCGGTAACAATCCTCTAGGGCCTTTTAAAGCGGCAGGTGTTATAATGGATGAATCAGAAACCGGCTGCTGGACAAACCATCATTCTGTACTACAATTCAGGGGCCAATGGTATCTCTTTTACCATCATAACGACCTTTCGCCAAAATTTGATAAAAACAGGTCGGTGCGTATCGATAGTTTATCTTTTAATGGGGATGGCACCATAAAAAAGGTTACCCCTACATTACGCGGAGTAGGTAATACGCCAGCAAAATCAACAATACAGCCGGACCGTTATAGCGCGATAAGTTCTTCCGGCGCATCTGTAGACTTCTTAGAACCCGAAGATGTCTTTAAAGGATGTAAAACAACACTATCAGCAGCTAAGGCATTTGTACGCTATGATAATGTTGATTTTGGAAAGAAAAAACTAAAAAAAGTTTTGGTTCAGGCTAAATCATCTGTGGGTGGCGCCATAGAAATAAGAATAGATAAGGTAGACGGGCCACTTCTCGCTGCGGTTACTATTGCACCTGATACAGAATGGAATACAGCAGAAGCATCTCTTGTAAAATTTTCATCTGGAATCCATAACCTATTTATTATTTCCACAAAGGGCGACCCGATCGAAATAGACTGGTTAACGTTCGAATAACTCTGTATAACATATTAATGACAGCATGATGAATAAACAACTACTTTTTACAATTCTCAGCTTATTAACCTTTGGTATCTGCAGCGCACAAAATACTGCCATGCTTGCACCAATAGGATTTGATGTAGCACTACCCAATACTGCACATGGTAAGGTCGATACTATAAATTACGCTTCTAAAACCGTTGGCGTAAACAGAAAAGCGCTTATATATACGCCCCCCGGATACTCGAAGAAAAAAAAATATCCGATTTTATATCTACTTCACGGTATAGGTGGCGACGAAAAAGAATGGTTTAATCAGGGCGCTCCCAATGTTATTTTAGATAACCTGTACGCACAGGGAAAATTGCAACCCATGATCGTGGTGCTTCCTAACGGGCGTGCCATGAAAAATGACAGGGCTGAAGGTAATATTATGGCTCCTGATAAAGTGGAAGCTTTTGCGACATTTGAAAAAGACCTGCTTAATGACCTAATACCGTATGTAGAGAAACACTATCCGGCTGCAAAAGGCCGGGAGAGCCGCGCTGTTGCAGGGCTTTCTATGGGTGGGGGGCAGTCGTTAAATTTTGGTTTGGGCAATATTGATAAGTTTGCCTGGGTGGGTGGTTTCTCTTCAGCACCAAATACAAAAGTACCTTTACAATTACTACCAAAACCTGAACTTGCAAGGCAGCTAAAGCTGTTATGGATATCCTGCGGAGAAGATGACGGCCTTATGAACATAAGCAAGCGCACCAGCGATTACCTTAATGAAAATAAAATACCGCATATCTATTATATTGAGCCGGGTGGCCACGACTTTAAGGTCTGGAAAAATGACCTCTATGTTTTCTCCCAGTTATTGTTTAAGCCTGTAGAAAAATCTTCGTTCCCCAAATACACTGTTCTTGGGGTTCCGGCAGCCACTAATATACGAACATCTAAATATCCGCAGGTACTGCCAGATGGCCGGTTGATATTTAAAACAAAAGCGCCCGGTGCCCAAAAGATGCAAATTGATCTTGGGAAAAAATATGACATGGTAAAGGATACCGATGGCATGTGGACAACTACAACCGACTCTGTAAGTGAAGGATTTCATTATTATTCCCTCGTAATTGATGATCTGGGTGTAGCCGACCCTGCGAGCGAAACTTTTTATGGTATGGGCCGTATGGCAAGCGGCATTGAGATACCTTTTGCGGGAGGAGGATACTATGCCCTGAAAGACGTGCCCCATGGTGACATTCGTCTTAAAAAGTACTTTTCTAAAACAAGTAACACGTGGAGGCAGGCTTACATATATACGCCTCCGGGATATGATGCCAATACAACAGAAAAATATCCTGTACTGTACTTATTACATGGCGGCGGCGAAGATGAGCGGGGCTGGTCTGCACAGGGAAAGGCCGACTTAATATTGGACAATCTTATTGCCGATAAAAAAGCCAAGCCGATGCTCATAGTTATGATGGATGGTAATTTTAGTACCGGTGTAAATGGCTTTAACGAACGCGCGCTACAAATTTTTGAAAATGAATTAAAGCAAACCGTAAGACCATTTATAGAAGATAATTACCGCGTGGCTAATGGATCTGCAAACAGGGCACTGGCAGGACTTTCTATGGGTGGCTTGCAAACATTATATGCCGGGGTTAAAAATACAGAACAGTTTTCCTACTTAGGAGTGTTTAGTTCCGGATGGTGGGACAATCAGCCGGAACTGTCTGCCCCGCAATACGAGTACATGAAAAACAATACATCGGCAATCAACAAGAACCTAAAAAGTTTGTGGATAGCAATGGGTGGTAAAGAAGATATTGCTTATAAGAACTGCAAAATCATGCTTAAAAAATTTGATGAACTGGGGATAAAATACCAATATTCAGAGTACCCGGGTGGTCATACATGGCCTGTATGGCGCAACAATCTTTACAATTTTGCGCAAACGTTATTTAAATAAATACTGTCGATGAATAAGCTGAAACTACTCTTTGCCGGTGCGCTGTTTTTTTTAATGTGCAGTGATATGATGGCGCAAGATCCTAATTTTCATATTTACTTGTGTTTTGGGCAATCTAATATGGAGGGTAATGCAAAGTTTGAGCCCCAGGATACCTTAAACATTAATAAGCGTTTTAAAATGATGTCGGCAGTAAATTGCCCCGCATTAAACCGAAAGCAAGGTAACTGGTATACAGCTTTGCCCCCGCTCTCCCGTTGCGATACTGGCCTTACCCCTGCTGATTATTTTGGGCGTACCATGGTAGCTAATATGCCCGATAACATAACCATAGGAGTTATAAATGTGTCCGTGGGCGGATGTAAAATAGAACTTTTTGATCAGGAAATATCTAAAGGATATATTGCATCTTCTCCTGACTGGTTAAAGAACATCGTTAAAAATTATGATAACGATCCCTATGCAAGGCTTGTGGCTATGGCTAAAATAGCACAAAAGTCGGGTGTAATAAAAGGGATTCTGCTGCATCAGGGAGAATCCAATACCGGCGATACGCTTTGGCCGCAAAAAGTAAAGAAAGTTTACGTGCGGTTGCTAAAAGACCTCAACCTAAATCATGACAAAGTACCGCTCCTTGTGGGTGAAGTTGTAGGGAAAGACCAGCAGGGCAAGTGCGCCAGTATGAACACAATTATAAATACACTGCCACAAACTATTCCTAACAGCTTTGTAATATCGTCAGCAGGTTGTGAAGGCGTTGAAGACAGGCTTCATTTTAGTGCGGCAGGCTACAGGAAATTAGGCACACGGTATGCTGCTAAAATGCTGCAATTAATGGGCTATAACTTTTCGCCCGAATAAACGCCATTGTATGTAACTATTGCGAGATATACAGGCAGCTACAACATTTATCAGTCCTTTAATCATGTGCCGGAAAAATTCGATTTCTAACAGCAAAATTCATATAATCTAACATAATAATTTATGCATATTAAAAAAGAAAATTGGTTTCTTTTACTCGTTTTTACTTTTATATTTTGTAAAAGCGTAGCGCAGCAATTACCCTATCAAAATGCGGGATTGCCTATGGATGAAAGAGTAAACGACCTTATATCGAGGCTAACGCTTGAGGAAAAAGCGTCACTAATGTTCGATCAGTCCCCCGCTATCCCCCGCCTGGGTATAAAAAAGTTTAACTGGTGGAGCGAAGCCCTGCACGGCCTTGCCAGTAACGACAGCGTTACTGTTTTTCCGGAGCCCATTGGCATGGCTGCATCATTCGACAACGAGCTGGTCTACAAGATATTTGATGCCGTGTCGGACGAAACGAGGGCTAAATACCACCAGGCGCTGCGCAACGGGAAAGAAAACAGGCGCTTTTTAAGTTTGTCTGTCTGGACACCTAATGTAAATATATTCCGCGATCCGCGATGGGGCCGTGGTCAGGAAACTTATGGCGAGGACCCCTACCTTACCTCCCTAATGGGAGTGGCAGTGGTAAAGGGATTACAGGGCCCGGAAGATGCAAAGTACAGAAAGTTGCTGGCATGCGCCAAACACTATGCTGTGCATTCAGGGCCGGAATGGAGCCGCCATGCACTTAACCTTAACAACGTTGCGCCCCGCGATATGTGGGAAACCTACCTGCCGGCCTTTAAAGCCTTGGTACAGGAGGCTAATGTGCGGCAGGTAATGTGTGCTTACCAGCGCCTGGACGATGAACCTTGTTGTAGTAGTATAAGGCTTTTACAAACCATTCTTCGCGATCAATGGGGGTTTAAACACCTTGTAGTATCTGATTGTGGTGCCGTAACCGATTTTTTTACCTCTCACAAAGTATCGTCAGATGCTGTGCATGCTGCAGCAAAAGGTGTATTAGCCGGTACAGATGTAGAATGTGTATGGCAGGGTTATGCCTACGAGAATTTGCCTGAGGCTGTAAAAAAAGGCTTATTATCTGAAAAAGAAGTAGACAAGCATTTGGTACGGGTTCTTAAGGGTCGCTTTGAACTGGGAGAATTTGATAATGACAACGATGTACCTTGGGCTCAAATTCCAATGTCTGTAGTTAATAATGAGGCACACCGAAAAATGGCGCTTGATATGGCACGCGAATCTATGACGTTGCTACAGAATAAAAATAACACGTTACCGCTTGACAACAAGTTAAAAAAAATAGCGGTTGTTGGCCCAAATGCCGATGATGCTCCTATGCTTTGGGGAAATTATAACGGTAAACCCGTACGTACCATTACCATTCTGGACGGCATAAAGTCAAAATTACCGGGGGTAGAAGTTGTTTATGACAAAGCGTGCGACCTTGTAGATAATAAAATAATGCAGAGTTATTTTAAGAACATAGCTTTTAATGGTAAACAGGGCTTTAAGGCTACATACTGGAACAATGCAGAACGCAGTGGCAAGCCTGTTATAACTACACAAATAACCGACCCGATGAAGTTAACAACCGCTGGGCAGCATGAGTTTGCATCAGGGGTAAAATTAGAAGGGTTCTCTGCACTGTACGAATCAGAGTTGCTTGCCCCGCAAACAGAGGAAATTGTTTTTAAGGTGGGAGCCACAGGCTATTTTGAATTATTTGTAAATGAACAATCTGTTGCAAAATATAATAACTGGCGTACAATACCGAGCCGTATTGCATATAAGGTAGAACAAGGAAAGAAATATAAGATAGAGATACGATACGCCCAGCTTAACGACTGGCAGGCTAATTTAGAATTAGATCTTGGTAAAGAGGTAGATGTTGACTACACAGGCCTTATAAACAAATTAAAAGGTATTGATACCGTAGTTTTTGCAGGGGGGCTCTCTACCCTGCTTGAAGGTGAAGAAATGCCTGTTTCTTATCCGGGGTTTAAGGGTGGCGACCGCACAGATATCGAATTGCCCGAAGTGCAGCGTAATTGCCTGAAAGCGCTAAAAGCGGCAGGAAAAAAAGTGGTTTTTGTAAATTGCTCAGGTTCAGCAATTGCTCTTGTGCCCGAAACCCAAAGCTGCGATGCAATACTACAGGCGTGGTACGGTGGCGAATCCGGAGGCCAGGCTGTAGCCGACATTCTTTATGGAGATTACAACCCTTCCGGTAAACTCCCTATTACGTTTTATAAGAACATGAAACAGCTTCCGGAAGATTTTGAAGATTATTCTATGAAAGGTAAAACGTATCGTTTTATGAGCGATCCGCTATTTGCTTTTGGTTACGGTCTTAGCTATACTACCTTTTCGGCAGGAAAAGGAAGATTATCAAATACAAAGATTTCTAAAAATGGAACTGTAACATTGACCGTTCCTGTAACAAACAAAGGAAAGCGAAAAGGAACAGAGGTAGTACAGGTTTATATTCGTAAAACCGGTGATAAGAGCGGGCCACTTAAAACGCTAAGAGGTTTTAAAAAAATTGAAATTGAAAGCGGCAAAACTGGCGCAGCTGTAATCGAACTGTCTTACAATGCATTCGCATTTTATAATGAAGCAGACCAAAAACAGGAATTGACAGTTACGCCGGGAACCTACGAGATTCTTTATGGAACAAGCTCTGCCGAAAAAGATTTACAGGCTATAAAAATGGCAGTTCAGTAAGCCTTAAATAGTTGCTTCAACAAAAAATTTGCGGGCTATTGCAGGGGTTTGAATCCAGAAAAAAATACTATGAGACGATGAACATTATTAAAATATATGATGCTGTTTTTTTACTTTTTTTATTTAGCCTGCCATGCGCAGCACAATCATCCTCGCAAACCGTATGGCTGGACCAGTTAGACTTAGCTGCAGCCACACAGGGTTATGGTGTTCCGGGAAAAAATAGTACGGTAGATGGAAAAACCATGAGTATTGCAGGTGTAACGTTTAAAAGAGGTTTTGGTACGCATGCAGAAAGTTCGCTACTTATTCAACTGGATGGCAAAGCCACATCGTTTACAGCAAAGGTCGGAATTGATGATGAAATTAAGGGACATGATCCTGCATCAGAATTTATACTGGTGGCAGACGGAAAAAATATCTGGGCAAGCGGAGTAATGCGCCTGGGCGAACCGGCAAAATCCTGCAACGTGTCGCTCACTGGCGTACAAAAACTCGAACTTGTGGTAACAGATGGTGGCAATGGAAACTATTATGACCATGCCGACTGGGCAGATGCTAAATTTGAAACTACAGGTGTAACTACTTTTGCTACAAAAAATCCTATTCCGGGCACGCCCTATATCCTCACCCCTGCACCCTCCGCCCTGCCCAAAATTAACAGTCCTGCTGTTTTTGGTGTACGCCCGGGTTCGCCTTTTCAGTACACGGTAGCGGCTACAGGTATTCGCCCGATGAAGTTTTCGGCTAAGGGATTGCCTTCAGGATTAAAGATTGACTCTAATACCGGCGTTATCACGGGTAATATTAATAAGGCAGGAACATTTAATGTTACGCTAACTGCAATAAATGCTAAAGGCAAGGCAAATAAAAACCTCCGTATTGTTTGTGGAGATAAAATAGCATTAACTCCATCTATGGGCTGGAACAGCTGGAATTGCTTTGCAGACCAGGTTTCGGCAGAAAAGGTAAAGCGAGCCGCAAAAGCAATGGTTGAAAGTGGCCTTGTAAATCACGGATGGAATTATATTAATGTAGACGATTTCTGGCAGAACAACAGAGATTCTGAAGATAAGTCGATAAGGGGAGAGTTTCGCGATACGGCAGGTAATATTATACCAAATTCGAGGTTTGGCGATATGAAAGCTCTGGCAGACCATATTCATAACATGGGACTAAAAATTGGAATTTATTCCAGTCCCGGCCCATGGACCTGCGGAGGTTGTGCCGGTAGTTACGGACATGAAAAACAGGATGCACAAGCGTATGCCTCCTGGGGGTTTGACTACCTTAAATATGACTGGTGCAGCTACGGCAATGTAATTGACGGCCTGCCTGATAATGACCCTTATAAGGTGTCTTCCCTCTCCTACAAGGGCGGAGATAACCTTGCGACAGCTATTAAGCCTTTTAAAGAAATGGGAGATGCTCTCAGGGCACAACCCCGAGACATTGTTTACAGCCTTTGCCAGTACGGAATGTCTGACGTTTGGAAATGGGGCAATTCAGTAGGTGGAAATGCATGGAGAACAACCAATGATATAACAGATACCTGGACAAGTGTAAAAAATATTGCTTTGGCTCAGGACAAAGCAGCCTCGGGTGCAAAGCCCGGTAACTGGAGCGATCCTGATATGCTGGTTGTAGGTACTGTAGGTTGGGGAAACCCGCATGCAAGCAAGCTTAGGCCTGACGAACAATACCTGCATTTTAGTTTATGGTGCCTTTTCTCGTCGCCCCTTCTAATAGGATGCGATATGGAAAAACTGGATGAATTTACCCTCAATCTATTAACAAATGATGAAGTGATCGCGGTCGACCAGGATCCGCTTGGCATACAGGCCACTTGCGTACAGACAATAGACGACGTAAAGATATATTCAAAGAAACTGGAAGACGGAAGTTACGCGGTAGGTTTTTGCAATTTCGGACTTGCAGTAGCCGATATTGACTACACTGATTTTAGTAAGTTAGGGATAAAAGGTAAGCTGTCGGTGAGGGATTTATGGAGGCAAAAAAATGTAGCGGCAATCAACAGCAATACTGATAAGCTTTCGCTACACGTACCGGCACATGGTGTGCTTTTATACAAATTTAGCGCGCTAAAATAGCATTTTACCGTTGCAATTATCCAGTATCGTATTAATTGCTATTAAAATTAAAAAAACGACAAATATGGTTATAAATAAAAAGTTTTTAGGGAGAGGTTATAGCTGTATAGCGCTATTAACATTAAGTTTTGCGTTGATGGTACCCACATTAGGTAGTTGCCAGAATAAAAAAAATGAAGCGAAATCAGATGTAAAAGCACCTGCATATCGTAATATTTTTAAAGATGCCGGCTATAAACAAAATGACATAGATAAGAAATTAGCAAAGGCATACTATGACGTGTTTGAAGGGCCTACCAAAGTGTATTTTGAAGAAGGCGATTCGTTAGGGTATGTATCTGATGTTAAAAACGACGATGCTCGTACAGAGGGTATGTCTTATGGGATGATGATCGCTGTGCAGCTTGATAAAAAAGATGTTTTTGATCGTTTATGGCGTTGGTCTGTAAAATACATGCAGCATCAAAACGGGCCGCGTGAAGGTTATTTTGCATGGAGCGTTAACCCTAAAACCAAGAAGCAAAATTCTCCGGGTTCTGCTTCAGATGGGGAATTGTATTATGTAACGAGCCTTTTATTTGCGTCTAACAAGTGGGGCAATAATACCGGAATAAATTACTACAAGGAAGCGAGAAAGATATTAGATGCCATGTGGAAAAAAGATGGCACCGGTAACGTACATAACATTATAAATACAGAGTATAAGCAAATATCTTTCGTGCCGGAAGGAGATGGTTATAACTGGACGGACCCCTCCTATCATGTTCCTGCATTTTTCGAAATATGGGCATTGTATGCTAAAGATGGCCACGAACAATTTTATAAAGAATGTGCTGATGTTTCCAGAAACTTTCTGCATAAAGCCTGTCATCCCGTAACCGGATTAAATAATGATTACACGGAGTTTAATGGAGAACCGCACTCTACATCATGGATGCCGGCAGCGTTCCGATATGATTCCTGGCGTGTGCCAATGAATATAGCAATGGATTATACCTGGTATGGAAAGGATAAGAAATGGCAGGAAGATTATGCAAAGAGATTTCAGAATTTCCTCAGGTCTAAAGGATTAGAAACCTATGTAGACCAATATAACCCGGACGGTACAACCCCCGATTTTATTCTTCAGGCCGGCCCGGTTAAAAAATTAAGACATTCCATAGGCTTGGTAGCAACAGCAGCCACTACATCGCTTATAAATAAAGACAAAGGAAGTCTCGACTTTGTTCATGCTGTTTGGAATGCTAAGCTGGAACCTTATAATGATGGCTACTTTGACCCGTATTATGACGGATTAATGTACCTATTTAGCTTAATGCATCTTAGTGGTAACTATAAAATCATAGCGCCAAAAGTTAATTAAACCCAAAAAAATATCATCATGAAAAATTGTTTAATTGTTACGTTCCTGGCATCCATTCTATTTACCGGTGCGGGTTATGCCCAAACAAATTCAGCTTCGATAACCGAAGATTTTAAACCCTCTACTGTTAATCAGCCGGGGCAGGAATACCCGCAGGTTAATTCTCAGGGATATGCACGATTTCAAATCGTGGCCCCCGAAGCAAAATCAGTTGTTGTAAGCCTTGGACTGGGTGGTGCAAAGGGAGGTACCGTTCTTACTAAAACAGAAGATGGTTACTGGAAAGGTACTACTGCCGGCGCAATGGATCAAGGTTTTCATTATTACCATGTTACCATCGATGGTGGTGTTTTTAACGATCCGGGTGCCCTTAATTTTTACGGTTCAACACGCTGGGAAAGTGGTATTGAAATACCTGCGCATGACCAGGATTTCTATGCTTTAAAAGATGTTCCTCACGGTAATGTACAGCAAATCCTCTTTCCTTCTAAAAGTACCAATACGTCACGCAGGGCTTATGTGTATACACCACCGGGCTACAGTAAGGATAAGTCTAAGCGGTATCCTGTTGTGTATTTGCAGCATGGCTGGGGAGAGGACGAAACGGCATGGAGCAATCAGGGACATGTTAACCTGATAATGGACAACCTCATTGCTGAAGGAAAAATAAAACCATTCCTTATTGTAATGACTTACGGAATGACCAATGAGGTAAAGTATGGTGGTATGGCAAGTTTTAGGATCGAGCCCTTTCAAACCGTTCTTACAGATGAACTTATTCCATATATCGACACTAATTTTAGTACAGTTGCAAACCAGGCCGGCCGCGCTATGGCAGGTTTATCTATGGGTGGTATGGAAACACACAGCATAACGCTTAATAAACCTGATGTTTTTTCGCACTTTGCGCTGCTAAGTGGAGGTGTCTATAAACCTGAAGAAATTAAAGATAAATCTAAAGTCAGGCTAATTTTTATTAGCTGTGGAAGCCGTGAAAACCCGGAAAAAATACAAAGCGCTGTAAAGAGCCTGAAGGAAGGCGGCTACAACGCAGTTTCTTACGTCTCAGAAAATACAGCACACGAATTCTTAACGTGGCGCCGTAGTTTTAAAGAATTAGCGCCACTCTTGTTCAAATAAAATTAAAGCTGAAATGACCATATATAAATATTAAAGTTCTAAACATGATCAAAAATAATACTATTTCATGCAGTGTTTTTAGTTTCAATGCAGCAGCACTAAAAGCAATACTGTCTCTTGGTTTCTTCAGTATATCAGCAATTTCTTTCGCGCAAAATTTAGCATTGAACGATAAGGAGTATTTTGAAACTGCCGGCCTTAATGTTCTGGTTTTTAGCAATGAATACAATGGAATGTTTTATGACGAAAAAACCGCGGGGATAGAGTTTATTCATCATGGTGTAAGAACGGTTACCGGTGGTGCCATAAGGCTGCAGAACACTCCGGAACAGTGGGACCTGATTCCGAAAATGACGAGCCGCAAAGTAGATAAGAAGAACAATACCATAGAAGTTACATTGCGGTACGAAGAGTTTAATTTTGATTCGAAGGTTGCGGTTACGACAAAGGGCAAAGGTTTTGTAATCACTGTTTCATTAGATAAACCGATACCAAAGGAACTGGAAGGAAGAGCGGGGTTTAATATGGAGTTTTTGCCTACCTCATATTTTGAAAGTAATTATTTAGCAGATGGCAAAGCAGGAACATTCCCCAGATATCCTGCAGGTGATACCGAAATAATGCCATCATCGCAAAAAATTCAGCAGTTTGCCCAGCATACCACTTTTGATGATCGCGGAAAAAAAGAGTTTATTGTAACGCTCCCTTTAGCATCAGGCAAAACACTTATTTTTGCTCCCGAAAATCCTGAACGTACCGTTAAAATTCAGTCGGAAGACCAGGATGTTATGCTTTTTGACGGAAGGAACCTCGGGCAAAATGGCTGGTTTATTGCCCGCAGCATACTGCCATCAAACAAAAAAGGCAAGGTGTTAACATGGTATGTAGAGCCCAACGCGATACCAAACTGGAAAAGACAGCCGGTAATTGGATTTTCTCAGGTAGGATACATGCCAGGGCAAAAGAAAGTAGCCGTTATCGAACTTGATAAAAACGACAAAGCATTACCTACAGCTACGGTCTTTAAACTGGATAAAGACGGAAAATTTACCGAACAACTAAAAGCAGACGTTAAGGTTTGGGGAGCTTACCTGCGGTATAATTATGCCCAATTTGATTTTACTCCAGTTAAAGAAAAAGGGCTTTACTACATTCAGTACGGTGATCAAAAAACAAATACTTTTCAGATAGAGGACGATATTTACTCAAAAGTGTGGCAACCTACAATGGATGTATGGTTCCCTGTACAGATGGACCATATGGAAGTGAATGAAGCCTACAGGGTTTGGCATGGAAAACCGTTTTTAGATGATTGCCTGCAGGCACCCTTAAATCATGAACATTTTGACGGATACAAACAAGGGCCAACTACAGATACAAAGTACAAGCCGCTGGAACGCATTCCCGGCATGGCTGTGGGAGGCTGGTTTGATGCCGGCGATTTTGACATACAAACCTTTTCGCATGTAAGCGTGATTAATAGTTTTGTAGAGTCTTGGGAAGCATTTAAAGTAACCAGAGATGAAACATATATAGACCAAAAAACGCAGTTTGTGGATATTCACCGCCCTGACGGACAACCCGACTTGCTGCAGCAAATTGAACATGGGGTATTGAACCTCGTAGCCCAGGTAGAAAATATTGGCCACCCTGTAAGGGGAATTATTGTACCCAACCTGCACCAATACCACCATTTGGGTGATGCTTCTACCGAGACAGACAATTTTCCTTACAATGCAACACTCAAACCTTTTGAGTCTAATGGATCATCAAGCGGCACGATGGACGATCGATGGGCATTTACAAACCGTACTTCATTTCTTGACTATAGAACAGCGGGAGCTTTAGCGGCGGCAAGCAGGGCTTTAAGAGGATATAACGACAAACTATCTGATAAATGTTTGTCTCTCTCAGAAAAGCTAACGAAAGAAGCAACTGAAATTGAAAGAAATGCAAAACCGGATAATTCTCCAATGGCAAGATGGGGCAAAGGCAGCGATATGATTGCATTGCTGCAACTTTACCTAAGCACACAAAAAGAAGAATACAAGCAGGGTTTTTTAAATAAAATTTGGAAATCGCTCGATGAAAATGTCGAATCTAATATGAGTACTGCCCTACTGGCCGTTCGTGCAATGGATAATGATTATAAGGTAAAACTAAAAGGTTACGTTGTTAAATACCAGGAGAAAATCGATAAAGATAATGCAACTAATCCTTATGCTGTGCCGGTTGTACAAAGAGGTTGGGGAGGCAGTTCTCAGGTTATTAACTGGGCAAGTACAAATTATTACATACATAAAATATATCCTGACATTATTGATAAAGAATATGTGTATCGCGGACTAAACTACATTTTTGGGTGTCACCCCTACTCAAATTTATCTTTTGTAAATGCAGTAGGTAACCGCTCTAAAAAAGCCGCTTACGGCGGTAACAGAGCCGATTTTACAACCATAGCAGGAGGAGTAGTACCGGGGCTTATTTTTCTTAAACCGGATTATTTAGAGAATAAAGATGACTGGCCTTTTTTATGGGGAGAAAATGAGTGCATTATCGATGGTGGCGCGTGGTATGTGTTTCTTGCGAATGCCGTAAATGATTTAGCCGCAGAAACAAAATAAACTCACAAAACTATATTCTATGAAATTTTTAAATGCAATCGTTATAATTTCTACCATTAGTTTTTCTTCTGGCTGGAGCCAGGAAAAAAATGTGGTAACAGAAGACTTTAAATCCTCATCCGTTAATCAGCAAGGAAAGAACTATCCGCAGGTAAACTCACAACGACGTGTGCGTGCAAGTATTGCTGCACCAAATGCAACCAAAGTACAGCTTGACATAGGTGGAGTAAAGTATGATATGGTAAAAGATTCAAACGGGGTCTGGACAGGACAGTCTGATCCGCAGGATGAAGGATTTCATTATTATCAATTAAATATTGATGGGGCACAGGTGCCAGATCCCGGAACTATGTACTTTTACGGCGCTGGCAGATTAGGAAGTGGCATTGAAATACCTAGTGTTGATGAGGAATTTTTTGCTTTAAAAAACGTACCTCATGGCCTCGTGAGTGAAAACATCTATTTTTCTAAGTTCACCAATTCTTTCAGGCGCTGTTTTATCTATACTCCGGCAGGATATTATGAAAACACAAAAACGCGCTATCCTGTGCTTTATTTACAACACGGAAGTTTTGAGGATGAAACAGGTTGGCAGGCCCAGGGTAAAGCAAATTTAATTTTAGACAACTTAGTTGCTGCAACTAAGGCAGTACCTATGATAATTGTAATGGATAATGGCTATGCCTATGCATCTAAAAGCCCTGCAACTACAAACGAGCAACCAAAATCTGTTTTTGAAGAAGTACTGACTACCGAGGTTATACCTATGATAGACACCAGGTTTCGTACTGTGGCAGATCGCGATCACAGGGCTATCGCAGGTTTATCTATGGGAGCTAATCAAACAATGAGGGTTATGATGAACCATCTTGACACATTTTCATACTATGGTGGGTTTAGTGGCACCGCAAATTACCCTGCTACAGATGCGATTAACGCTTCAGAATTTTTAGATGGAAAATATAAGGTCGGCGCTGCACTTAATAAAAAAATAAAGCTATTTTGGTTGGGGATGGGCACTAAGGAGCCAGCCCCTTTTCCTAAATCCATCGGGGCATTTAAAACAATGTTAGACCAGCAGGGAATTAAATATGAATATTACGAGTCATCCGAGACAGGCCACGAATGGCTTACATGGCGCAGATGTTTGCATCAGTTTGCTCAAAAATTATTTAAATAAATCAGTACGAAGCCCATTTGTGCTAATTAGTAAATGTGCTTTAAAAACTTGCAACGATTGCCACTATGCTGTGTCACATATTAGATATTCAATGCAGATATTCCTTTTCACAACACAACTCCTACCCCAATTTTATTTACTTTAGTTTCAAGCACCGCTGGCCTGAATATGCTAACGGTGCTTAAAAAATTGGTACTCCTATTTCAGTTTCACAATTTTATCCATACCATTTATCACATTTCATCCGACATTAAACCTTTTTTATTCCTCAAAAATAAGAATACAGTTAGCTATATCTTTTAAATTTCTAACTTAGCAGGTGGTTAAGTAAAATAAAAAGGCTATTAAATATAACTTTTTAATAATTTTACCAAATCATTAATCTATATCCTACTTGGTCACAATTCTTATCGGCCAGTCAGGAAAAATAAATATATCAAATTGGCAAGAGCGAATGAAACGTGGGTAATGAGAGACATTACCATTGACTGTACGGTATTTGGGTTTGATAACGGTAGCTTCGAGGTATTATTAGTAGAACATGCAGATGGTATTACAAAAGGTCAGTGGGCATTACCGGGTGGTTGGATTACAGAGAAAGAAGATATTGATGATGCAGCAAAAAGGTTGCTATATAATATAACAGGACTTGATAATATATATCTCGAACAATTAAAGGCATTTGGAGCTCCCGGCCGATACCCCCTTGCCCGGGTAATTACAGTAGGGTACTTTGCGTTGATTAAAAGGGCTGACTATAACATTACCGCGGGCTTTAATGCATCCGACGCGAAATGGCATAAAATTAAAGATGTGCCTCAATTAGCTTTCGACCACAACGATATATTAGACTACAGTATTAAGCAACTCCGCAAAAATGTGAGGCAGGCGCCGATAGGCTTTTCTCTTCTCCCAAAAAAGTTTACCCTTCTGGAGTTAATGCATTTATATGAAGAGATCTTAGGGTATGAGATGGACAAACCCAACTTCCGACGAAAATTTCTTAAAATGGGACTTCTTAAAGCATTGCCCGAAAAGCAGGAGAATGTGTCTCACAGGGCCGCACAGTTGTATGAGTTTGATATGGAAATTTATGAAAAACTGACTGAAAGAGGATTTAGTTTTGAATTTTAGCAATACTGTTATCAAGTTTTAAAAAGATAAATACACAAAATACTATCTAACAGCTATTAAATGGCACCATGTGTATTTTTATTATCCTTTGCTACAAGCACACGTAAAACTTCATCTACAGAAGCAGTGTTATAATCTCCATAAATAGTATGCTTGAGTGCATAAGATGCTGTTGCAAAATTTAGAGCTTGTTGTTCGTCATAATATCGTAATGCATATAGGAGTGCAGCACTAAATGCTTCTGCAGTGCCGTTGTTCTCGAGCACGGTACCTATTTCAAACTCTTTCGTTTCAAAGTATTGACCGCCCACAAAAGCACGGCCATAGCATTTAGACCCTATTGTTATTTTATCAAATATATTTATAATTTCGGGATACTCCTTTGTTAGGGACAAGCATGAATCTATAAAAGCATCTTTATCATATCCGAAATGGTTTCCGAGTAACAAATTCATTTCTTTCACGCCACAAATAACTGTAGATGAAATTGATAGTAACTTGGTCCATTCCTTGTTTTCATTAAACCAAGGCAAACCCGACGGATTATGCAACGACAAATCTGCAAGCACGTTGACACCTTTTAACTCCGCAATATCGAGGCCAGCTTTAATCGTGTCTGATAATTTATCATTCACTGATGCCGAAGACCAGAATATCCAGCTGCAGCCCTGAAAGATTTTACTCCAATCAAGCAATTTTGGATCAAGGCTTTCAAAAGCGGTTTGCAAGCTCATCGTTGCTACGCGTGAAGACCTTATTCCTATGCCTTCTTCAACAAAACACATAGGTATTGGCAGTTTGTTTTTCTTTACAAAAGACACATCAACGCCATAATGTGTCATCCATGCAACTGCAGCCTCTCCCAAAATATCATCTGATACTGCTGTTATATGCGAAACCGATACTCCAAACTTTGATAATGATGCAGCAACACTCATCTCTGATCCTTTGAAGGTAAAGCCTAACATAGCCGATTGTTCAAATTTCAATTTATCTATTGTCGTAGCCACAAAATAAACTTCTCCTATGGTTACAATTTTGCCCATTGTATTGTAATTGTAATTCATTATTGCAGATATATATATATTATTGTTAGGACAATGTTTTATAGTTCTTAAAGGACCTTCTTAAAGGATTATAGTGCTAAACAGCGGGAGTTTTATTGCTTTATAAATACAGCAAACTGCAGCGCGATTTGCTCTACTATATTATTTTGATATAGCCGCTGCTGCTTTGGCATGGTCTGCAAGAAATTGCGCCAGGCCGTTGTCAGTAAGCGGGTGTTTAAGTAATGCTTCGATTGCGCTTAGCGGGCCTGTTATAACATCGGCGCCAAGTTTTGC